>Ga0307517_10000451_pt1 | contig 70579 bp, 58 predicted proteins | sample 23_EM_MG_FD_194515 | JGI IMG/M metagenome (GOLD analysis project Ga0307517, IMG submission 194515) | Populus trichocarpa ectomycorrhiza microbial communities from riparian zone in the Pacific Northwest, United States - 23_EM | ecosystem: Host-associated > Plants > Roots > Unclassified | place... | reverse complement strand
CCCTAAATTCCTAATATAACTAAAATTAATTTCAAATACTGAATTGACTAATCCCAAGCACAATTACCAACAAGGATTAAATTACTGGCTATAAACATTTTTTCTTTATATATATATATATATATAAAGAAGTATCCAAATAAGCTTTAATTAAGCTAGGGCAAGAACCTATTAGCACCATCTTCACGCTCCTTTAGGCTAGCTTCAGTTTCAGTTTCAGCTCCACCACCACCACCACCACCACCATTAGAAGAACTCGAACCTGAAGGCAAACCACCACACTTCTGACACCTGGCAACCACCAAAATCTGACGGCAAGAAGGGCAAGAAGAGTGAGACCCAAGCCATGTGTCAATACAGCTCACATGAAACCCATGTCCACACTGAGGCAACACACGGATTTCATCTCCAGCTGAGAATTCCGTCAAGCAAATTGCACAATCGGGGAGTTTCCCGGAGAAATCTTCAGAGAAGGTTTGTTTAGGGAGAGAGCGGAGGACTTTCTTTTTTAACCCTTTGTTGGCGACAGAAGGAGGAGGAGGGGGAACTGGTGGTGTGGGATTCCGGGATGAGAAGCGGCGGAGCCAAGCGCAGCGAGCTACAGCGATGAGGCCAAGAACGCAAATTAGAGCGCAGAGGAGTGCTGCTAGTATGACCATGAAGTCTGAGTCCACCGTGGCTGATGCTTGTGGAGGCGACCCAGTGGTGGTCGCCGAAGAGTTCGCGACGGCGTTCAGGAAGCTGAAAGGACGAGCCATGTGAGCGAGATGAGTAGAGAGCAGCTCTGTTTTGTTCCTTTTTCTTTGCTTTTCAAGAGAGTGAGAGAGAGAGAGGAGGAGGGAGAGAGTGTTATCTACTTTAATCAAAAGGAGGGGGTTTGAGTGTTTTTATAGGTAAGGAATAAAAATAGGCCACATTAAATATGGAAAATATTGTTTTACCACTCTCCTATATATATATATATATATATTATGATATGCGGTCTAAGAATAATGGCTTGTGGTGTGTAAACTTTTAATAGCCACGTTAGACCAAGAAGTTGGTTTAGTAGTTAAAGGAAACATACTATCTTCTTTTATTTTTTAGATTTAAATCTCGAAGAAAGTCAGCATCTAATGTAATTTACTTTTTTTTTTAAAAATACATCGGGTCAATCTTGAAGATTGTCTAAATAAAGGACTAAGTCTAGCATGCATGCATACATCTACAATTAAAAAAAAGTTATTTTTAGTAATTACTATCAAACATACTTTTCACTTAAAATAATTATTTATGAAAAAAATATTTTTTACAAGTATAACTTAAAATCAAAATTTATTTTTTATAAGCAGAATCTTGTTCTAAATCAAGATTATCATTATTTTTCAATCTAATTTAATTTTTCTGGTCATTTCTTTGATTGGATTTTTACATAATTTAATTTTTAATGAATAAAGTTAGAGTTTATTTTTCTTTTTACATTTTAAAAGTATTTTATTTTTTTAAAATTTTTTTAATATATTAATATTAAAAATAAAATAAAAATTATTTTAATATATTTTTAAATAAAAAATATTTTAAAAAACAATTATCTCTATAACTGTTCTCGGCGGCTTCCTTTCTTTTTCTGGAAAAAAGTAAGCTGCTTTCAAAGTTGAGAGGAGAATCACGTTGTGATATTGCTCTGCTAAAGACAAGCGAGGAGACCCCCTCTTCCCCACCAAACAATAATTAATTAAATTAATTACCTTTTTGTCACCTTGTCATCTAAGCTTGTTCTTGTAAAGACACTGCTGAGTGATTTTCTGTTCCCGTCATGCTACCCTGTTTAACCCGGTGAGCGCCGAGTAACCTTGGCATTCAACTTGTCCGACACGTTCTTGCGATATCCATTTTTTCTATAATTACACGTCAATTACTCGGAGCATGAATTTTATGTGTCTAGTATTGTATTAATTTTTACCGAAAATAAATTAAAAAATTATAAATTATAATTTTAGGAGAAGGTTTTTAATAAAATCATTTATATATATTAATTAACTAAATATCTTTAAAATTACAATAGAAATAAGATAGAATTTCAACCAATTCTCACTGCATTACCAAACATTACCAACTTATCTTGTATTTAATTATATGTAATGGTCGAGAAAGGAATACCAGAACATACGACGTCCTCCAATTCCAATCCATGGCCTTTAGCAATCCAAGGACGGGTCCCGTGTTTGGAACATGAGGTCGTAGACGTGGGAAACAAGCTGTATCGTGAACGTTGAGACATCTCGTGCCTTTGCCACCGATACAGTCATTAATATTGGTCGAGACATTTTCTGAATTGTTGGTGAATATATGAGAACGAAACCTCTTTTTTTTTTTTTTTCATTTTCTAATTTCAAGAGTATGTTTATCAGAAAAAATGGATATGAAAAATGATGAAATTAGTAAAAACATTATAAAAAATACAAACACGTAGGATTAAGATTTAATATTAGAGGGATCTGTCTAAGTCTAATCACTTTATAGTTTCTTATCCTTTTTGTTAAATGATGAATACCTTCACATTCAATCCCTTATTTTCTATCTTTCCTCCGGTACCTCTTAATAAATAGACAGAGTGATGGTCTTGACTGTAACATAAAATTAATTATTATTATTGAGATCTTAATTATTTTATAGTTAAATTCTTGAGTTAATAGAGAATGAAATGAAAAGAATATAAAACTATTTTTTAATATTTACAATACAGGAGCAAAATAAACATAAAAATGAAAAGAAGAAAGATGAGGAGATTAAAAAATAATTTTTAAGTATGTGAAAATATTCTTATATTTTTTATAAAATCAAATATAATTTTATCTCTTATTTTTTCATGTTTATCTCCATAAAATACAAGTTGAGCAACATATATAGGATTTTTTTCACAAATACCGGTCATGTTTTTCTCCTTTTTTATTCAAGAAAACAAGAAATGCAAATGGGAAAAAAGAGGGACGGGTGAGAGAAGAAGCAGCAGGGTCTGATTTGATGACCTGGGCCCTGGGGGTGGGGAGCAGGAGATCTAGCAAAGTTCTGAGTTAATGTGACTGAAACTCGATTGAATGAATGAATGAATGAATGAATATGCTGGTAAGCAATATCGATGAAGTACAATCAAGTGAGCCATAAAAAAAAAAAAGGCAGGTATAATGCTTCCTTTGACTGCCCGAGAACCATCTCCTTTCTTTCTTGTCGAGGTAGCATTAACATGTTGTGGATAAAGGGAGGAGCTATAAATTTTCCCTGCCCTGAATTATTAAATAAAAATATAAATATTTTTTAAAATTAATTATTAATTTATGTACATAAAATTTTGAAATTAATAATAAAGTTTTAATTCAAATACATTATAAAAAATATTAAAAAATAAATTTAAAAACACATAAAATTGAAGTGGAAGTAAAAATAAAATTACTATTAAAGTTACATCCTTCGATATTTTGTGAAATATAATTCATATATAATCGAATTTGAATCGATATTATAATAACCTCTCAACCGGGATAAAATAACAATCTCATGTCAACTGGAAAACAAAGTAATGAAATTTTTTCCCTCTTTCAATTCCTCCTTCCTTCACTTGATTCTTCTTTAGATTAGTGTTTTATAAGTTGGACTTTATAAGTTTACAAGATTATTCTCTCATCTTTTTTTTTTGAATTTTTTTTATGTTTTTCCCTTACTTTTCTCTATTTCTCTCTCGCCTTTTCTTTTCTTTCCTTTTCTATTATGCTTCCGCCAAGTCGGAAACATATAAAAGAAAAGAAGAACTTTTTTTTTTATTTTTTAATGGCAAATAACCATTTTACTTTTAATAAGTCGTTTTGCTTTTATTTGACGGTATTTTTTTTAGCACTACCAAGCTTCGTTTATCCTAAAATTTTAACCAGATTTTATTCAATATATTTTAAGATTTCTTGTAAAATTTCAGCTCAATCTGATGGTCAGATTGAAAATTATGTCCAATAATATAAAACTGGTTAAATTGTGATTTTTCATCAAATTTATGAATTTTTTCAAAAATTTTGAAAATTTAACCCAAACTAAAACATTAGAAGGCTAAACATAAATTTTAGAATTTTTTAATAATTCAATAAAGAATTATGAATTTTTTTTACATAAAACTAATTAAAAATATTAATAAAATTTTGACCTAATTATAGCCCACCCAATCCTTTAAAATGTCTCCGCCGCTGGACTGTCCCACCCACCTTAGTATAAAGGCGAAGCAGCAACTGCAAAAGAGATTCCAATGTCATTTTCCCACAAAAATAATGAGATTCCAATTTCATTTAAAGAATCTCAGTCTTGTATACTGCCACGTCGAGCACCACGCTGTGGTAAAAATGGAATAAAAACAAATATAAGGGAATTCTTGCTTTCACAGAAGCAGAATCAGGGGAATGGAGGTAAAAACGACACTCCCTGTCTCAATAATCCATAATTTAATTATGATTCTTATATATATATATATATATATAGACTTAATGTAAACTATCTTTATGCATGTACAATCTATGCACTGGAACGGAGAGCGCCATGGTTGTGCGAATAAATGGACAAACAGGTTTCTTCTGATCCTGGTCATGATCCCCAACCTTTAACCTACAGCATGAAGGATTGTCTGGTCGGGAAATCAGAAGTGTGACATGAATCGATGTCAGAAGCAGACGTGGCAAACAAGGTGTGGAAACTGTGAACCCATCTCATGCAGGGCAAGGAGAAAGAAAAAAAGACTGTGCGTGCGTACGCGACACACTTGCCGTGCTTGTGACTTGTGAGCTGTGAATTTTATGGTAGACGACATTGGCCAACTACCACCGAGGTAAGGGCCATGTGAATTGCTAGCTTGTCCCCTCAAAACTCACCCACCTTATTCTTATTGCGCCCCTTCTTTTCTTCAACGCACTCATCTCCTCTCTTCCTTGTTTTCTGCTTCAACAACATATAATTTCCTTGTATCTGTATCCATTCAGGCAGTGAAGTAGAAGAACACGGAACAACAATGTTCAAACCATGGGAAAAAGGACAGGAAGCACAATTCTCAATTTACCTGCACAGTACAAAGATGAGCAATTGTTTCGTCGAGATCACCCCTGCAGGCTGCATGCAGCTATGTGCTCCTATTGGAATCCTAAGCAGACTACCAGCAGAAACCACTCCCTGCAATCTACAATGAAAGATGGACCAGTCACTGCAAAAGTAGCATGGACAAGAACGTTAAATTATGGCCAGTTTATGTAAAAGTTAGACCAGCCACTTCAAGAAGCATATCCAGTTACAACCAAAACACCAACCTGTTTAAAATCATAAACAAATACAAATAAACAAAGTCACAAAATTGTCATACAGGAACGGAATTTCTAAGAAGCTCTGGAGAGAATCCAAACAACAACCAAACTGTTTAAAATCTTTGTCAACATCACATCGTCCCTTGACATAAAAAAGCTCAACAAACCATGATTTGTCACAGGAAAACCCCTTCTTCCCATGATAAAAAGTACCGAGCTTTTTCATGCTTATCATAATGCAATCCCACTCCAAGGCTAGCAGACAACTACAGTTAAAACCAGTACAACGTCAGCCTCTATGCTCGAAAAGACAAGAACTTAGTCTTCAATTAAGGATTACAAGAAACATACATCTGGATAAAAGTGTCTTACCATTGCGCTAGCATAACCGGGAGCTCCGATTCTTGTATCTAGCCCCCATGAACCTAACCAAAAAAATAACCAAAAAAAAATAAAGTCCCATGTTTGCATTCTAAAGAATTCCCAAATATAGTATCAAGAAATCAATAATATATATTGATCCTTCCACTCAGGCCATGATAATTATTATAATTAATTCAAGAGAATTAACTCATGATTTAGTATCTAGTGAAAAGTGATGTGATATTTAATTTGAATTTTTTTAAAATAATAAAACAATTTAATTTTTTAAAAGAAAAAATTGTTTTGAATTAAGCTGAGTTAATAAGGGTTTGATTTGAGTCTTTATAACTATGCTCAGATTCGATTTTAGAAGATAAAAAATGCATAGTAATAGTAATAGTAAGAGTAAGAAGAAGAGCGCATTGGTGGGCCGTATTATACTAGTGAAGGTGCGAAGCCAGAATGGGCTGGCCCGACCCGTCGAAGAAGTCGTGTTCCATCCAATCTATGAATGTGAGATGGAATCAAACCTTAGAGCTGAGGAAGGATCCATCTCTCTATGTTCAAGTAGTTTCCTGCAGAGAAACGCCGTGCTGATCGACACGAAAGACTAGTCATGGGGTTACGATTCGATTTACTTTCTTTGTTTACGACACTTGCTCTACTCTCAACAACAACAACTACTGTTCTTTCCGATGTCATTCTCTCCAAAGTCGATCGCCGTGTAAGTTCTCATTTCCCGAGAGATCTCAGTTCTTCGATTGTTGTTTTTCCAGTTTCAAAATTATGCTGATGTGATCTATCTTTTCTTGCAGATTGATTTGACTTCACAGATTGTGCGCGTTACCTCCACATTAAAGGTGCTTCGCTGATTTGCTTCTTCTTCTTCTTGTTTTTTTAAGGATTTTGATGTTTGATGATGGTGTTCTCAACTGGAGATAAGTTTCTTGGATTGCTTGGAAATGGTTATTGGCCTGTAAATCATTAGCTTGCATTTTTCTTACTCTTTTACCCTCCTTTTTTAGGTGGAGAATGCTGGTCCTGGTCCAGTTTCTGAGATTTTGCTTACTTTTCCTGAGGTTCAGGCCAAAGATTTGGCATACTTGACAGCGGCACTTAATGAGGGGAAAGGGAAAGGGAGAAACTCAGGGAGTAGTCTCCCTATAAATGTTGTCAATCCAGAGGGAATGCCCCCTTCTCTGACTTGTCATTCAATATCATTACCCAAGGCTTTGGCTGAGGGGGATAGTTTGACTATAGTTGTCTTAGCAGTATTTACTCATGCATTACGGCCGTTTCCTGAGGAAATTATGCAAGCTGATATTCAGCTCGTTTTGTTCCAGGATACTGCTCACTATCTTTCCCCTTATGCGGTTAACGTTCAGTCCCTTACTGTTAAATTGCCCAAGGCTAGAATCGAGACGTATACGAAGTTGGAGAATACAAATGTACACGGCTCTGATATCAAATATGGTCCATATCAAAACCTGCCTCCCTTTTCGTATGCACCCGTAGCTGTTCACTTTGAAACCAATCAACCATTTGCTGTTGCTCAAGAGTTGGTGAGAGAGATAGAAATTTCCCATTGGGGCAATGTGCAAGTTACTGAACATTACAACATTGTCCATGGAGGTGCTAAAAGCAAGGGTGAATTTTCCAGGTCAGTTGTTTTATTCTTTTCGTGTTATTATTATGGTGGTGACTGCTATCGTATTCAAATTTTGATTCTTAAAATCCTGCAGGCTTGACTTTCAGGCTAGACCCCACCTTCGAGGTGCGTCAGCCTTCAGGAATCTTGTTGCAAAATTGCCGCCAAGGGCTCATTCCATTTATTATAGGGATGAGATTGGAAATATATCAACATCTAATGTTTGGGGTGATCCTAAGAAGGTGGACATTTTGATTGATTCAAAAGAAATTTGACAATTAGAATAATTGCTTCCTTTTCTAATTCAAGTCTTCTCCTTAATTGCAGACAGAACTATTGATTGAACCTAGATATCCATTGTTTGGAGGTTGGAGAACTACTTTTACTATTGGATATGGCTTGCCACTTCAAGATTTTTTATTTGAGTCAGAGGGAAAACGTTTCATTAACTTCTCTTTTGGCTCCCCTATAAATGATTTGGTCATTGATAATATCATTGTGAAGGTTAGTTCAGTGGACAACGTTTCCTACAAGAATGTTTTCTTTACGTGGTCTTGACTTTGTTTTCTTGTTGCAGGTTGTTTTGCCAGAGGGATCAAATGATATATTTACTTCTACCCCATTTCCGGCAAAACAAGGACAAGAGGTATTATAGAGCTAAGATTTATACTGTATTGTATTCTTATTTCTTATAGCTGTTCTTTTCCTTGGGCATGTTTTCTTCTCTACTTCAAAAGACTGAGGCTATCTACCTTCATTTGATTGTCTTTGTCTTTGTGATCTAATGCAGACCAAAATTTCTCACTTAGATGTTGTTGGTAGACCAGTTGTTGTGCTGGAAAAGACCAATGTTGTTCCTGAACATAACCAGTATTTCCAGGTGCTTCTATGGACTCTTTCAAAGTTTCAATATGTATGAGCAGCATTGAAGTGCTAAAGTGTGAACTAAGGCCATTTTGACTACTGTCTACCAAACTTAACTTTATTATGCTAATTATTGAATATCAAGTGATTGACTAGCTGAAGACTAGAAAGTTCAACACAAATGGTAACGAGAGGGGTATTGGTCCATCTATAGTGTATTAAAAGGCATGGAGGAATGCTTTTGCTATATGTAATTTGGCTTGGTTTTGAGGGTGCTTGATTAATTCTTGTACAATTGTAGCATTGTTTTTGTGTTCGAAACATGTGCTTGTGCTCCAATTATTTAGACATATTTCACCAATTTGGAAAAGGAAGATGATATGTTAATCTTTTTGTAATTAAACAATAGCCTACTTGTAGTGTAAGGCCTTCTGTATATTAATGGATTTAACAGATTCATTGATATTTCCTCCTTTTATAGTTGTTTTGCTATTTTTTGGAGAAGTTACGGGACTGAAAAGTGATGGTCTAATTGGGTCTGTTTGGGAAAGCTGGAGCTGTGGCTTTTGAAAAGCTACAAATTGTAGCTTCTAAAAATAATACATAGAAAGGGATATATTTGCTTTTAAAGTATTACCAAACACTTAGAAGCCACGGCCACAACTAAAAGTCACAGCCAAAGGTGATTCCCAAACGGGCACTTAATGTGGCAAGAAATTGTAGCCATTAGTGCTTTCTTGTGTGTATTGTGGTGCATGCGGGAGGGTAAACGTCGGGGTTTCCCATCCTTTGAGACTTGAAGAGTTCATCTTTTAGACTGACTGAATTTCTAATTTTCCATTAAGCTGAAATGCAGGACCTAGATATCTTAGATCTCTTCGTGATGGAACTTGGTTTTCCTTGTATTTGATGTACTCAACAATTGAATGTATCCTTCTGTGGATCCAAGAAAAATTAGAAACAAAAGTAGCTTCTGATTTTGGTGCAGTGCAGTGTATTGAAGACTATTTTGAAAATAACCCGGTTTGTATTGCAGGTCTATTACAGGTTCAACAGCCTTTCGATGCTTAGGGAGCCATGTATGTTAATTTCTGGATTCTTCTTCATTTTTGTTGCTTGCATCGTATACATGCATGTAGACATGTCAATCTCGAAGTCCTCTGCTTCTTATTTGGCAAAAATGCAGTGGGATGAGGTAAGTAGGATGTTATATGATGTACCCTTTTCAGTTCAGTCTGGTGTAATTGTTTGCAAGTGAAAAAACCAACATATATAATAGAATTTGCGATTTCTGATTTCAGGTGCGGGCAACAATTCAGCAAGTCCAAAGTGTCATCAACCAATGCTTGTATACGCATGAAAAGCTAGAAGCATCACTGCGTGATCTTTCTAGAACTGGGGATGTTCAAGCTTGTAAAACTGCTCGAAAGACAGCTGACAGTTTGTTGAAAGAGTATTCCAAAGAGTTAAAGCCCTTGCTTTCATTCTTGCAATCTTCTCCTCAGGCTACTCAAATATTACCTAAGGTTTGTCTATCTACTCATCCTTTATCACCAATAGAGGATAAATTTGTGGAATTTATTCCAAGAACTTAACAGCATTTAACCATCACCAAGGACATGAATTGTTACACATGTCAAAACTTGAACGATGTACCGTTATAATGTTCTGTTACCATGCTCACCTTCTGTTTTGCTGTGCTTCGACATTCCCGAATGTAATCAATGCTACTGGTTATGTAGGTGGAGGAACTGGTGGCAAAGGAGAGGGAATTGCAAGAGAGGCTGATAGCGAAGCATTCAACCATAGTGGACTGCTATGAGAAGAAGATTGGAGGAAGGGAACTTGAGAATCGGGTTGCGTCGCAGCAACAGAAAGTTGTAGTTTTGAAGCAGGAGGTTGAAGACCTTCTTGATTACATTGAAGAGATATAGTTCAAGGTTTAGGTAGCCTGAGTATTGGGGTCAGAAATTGGTTATCTAAATTAATACTTGATGAGCTAACTGCAATTTTCTACGGCAATAGTTCACCAAATAGAACTTTTACATGATAATGATATTCGGAACTTTGAGCTTATATGAACTAATCATGATCTGCCTTGCATGTTGAATTTTGAGTCTGGCACTAGGGTCGGGTACGGTTATCAGGCAGAAATCATTTAAATTCTTTCTCAGAACTTCTCAAAAAAAAGTTTTTTGTGCGCATTTCAAATGCCAAAATCGTAGCCTAAGTTGCAATTTTTGACCCCTGGTAATGCATTGCTATCTATTGATGATGCTCATCAGCTTATGCACCCGATATGCCATAATATAATTGATATTTTGCTTGTATTCTTGAAAGAAGGAAAAGAAAATCAAATCGCCATTGGCACCCATTCCAATGCAATTTTTTTTTTTTAAAAAAAAAACCAGAACAGATAGGTGGAAATTTCTTGAGAAACTGAGCTAAAATGCAAGACCTTTTTCTTGACAACCGGCCTACTTTTGCTACTCTGAATTTATCTGAACATGAAGGGAATGCGTTTCATCTTCCTTATTTGCTGAATCTTTAGTGATTTGATTTAGGTTGGGAAGGCGTTTCATCTTCCTTATTTGTCTGAATCTTTAGTGATTTGATCATAGGTTGCCTGTTCGCTAGCGTGTGTGGAAGGGAGGGATTACTGGAAGCAATTACGGAAAATATGACAACGTATATGCAAACCAAATGGAGGAAAAAAAGCCGTAAGAACTTCCTGCTGCTCAACATGGCACTCTGACATTCTAAAGAAAACATGGAAAATCTTAATTTACGGATGAACAAGAGAAATGATCAAGATTTACATGGGAGAATTATGTTCTAGTCTTTGTTTTGGTCTGGATTTTGCAAAACCTTGATGATGATTAACAGTCCATTTGTCTAAGCTCTGTATTGAAGCCATGATGATGGCCGCTGGAATCCGAAAATGGCTTACGGTTATAAAACTCCCGCAAAACCCACATCTCTCTATCCACTCCTGTCACTGGAACCACCATTTTGCCCCCACTTGGTTTTTGGTCCACTCTTCTGCCTTTTTCAATCAGATTTCAACCAACAACCAGATTCTTGGGTTCGACCGGGTTTTATAACTATACTGAAAATAACTAACTGCAAAAGAACTACTATGATGAATTCAATAATGGGCTTGCGAGAATTGTCTTCCACAAGGTTTACCAAATATAGGACTGAAATATTTGTATTAGTACAACTTGCTACACAAACAAAACTGTTGATGATGTTTTTGATTTCATCTACGTGTCGTATGAGGTTCTGGGAACAAATTTTTGTTGCTCCAAATGTGTAGCAACAGCAATCCGGAACCAGCTATCATACCTATCTTTAGACATAGGTTTTCTTGCTGCACAGACCACAGCAATGGTCATGCGAAAATAAAAGGAGAAAAAAAATTCTGTATTGCCACACCTAAAGTGACCTTGTCAGGAACGTAACAGCAGTATTGTCTGGTATTTCCACTGCTACTGTGTGGGTGTGGGGCCCTTGAGACAAATTTTGTCTTGCGGCTAACATAACCCATCCATAACTATGCTTAACTCAGTAGATCCCGTTGGACAAATGGGGAGCTGTTGTCACTAGGGCGATGCTGATGATTGACACTGAGTTCCACATCCACAGTTGCCGTGATGTTAGCTGTGTGTTGATCATGGGATGCTGCTTCTGCTTCAATATCAGAGAAATCTGGACCTTCAATATCAAATTTATTAGGTCGAGGACGTGTGGGGGACGGGGAATGCACTAAGGCATCCGGACTTCCACCCAGAGTCTTTGTCGGGAGCTGATCCGGTTTCCCTTCATTCGTTTTCTTTACAGCCTTCTGATGCCAACTCTTTAGGGCCTTCGAAGTTTGTTGATCAAAGATTGAGCGCTTCATGGTTGATCCCATCTGAAAATTTCAGGCAGGAAAACTAACTTTCAATGCTTTCATGCTGGCGCGGAGAATATAATATCCTGACAGGACTCAGGAGTAGTTGCAGATGGAGCATATTGCTATGTTTTGTCTCACTTCTTTTAAGTATTTCTTTCGATTTGCTTCCACATCTGTAAAATGTTTAACCTAACATGAAATTTGGAAAGAAAATGTGAAAAACGAGTAATACCTGTGTAACAAGGGCATAGAGTGGAAGTGTGGCATAGCTGCACAGGACTTGGGCTCCCACGCTGAGAATTTGAAACTTCCATTTGGTCATTTTTTCAACAAATTAATACAAATTCTAAGTTCATAACGTTACAGTCAAGCTTTTCTACTTCAGCATCGTATTCAGGATGATGTGTAGGCCTCTGGGGCTGATGCAAAAGAATATGCCTAGGTGCTTCAACATGACTTACCCGAAAGTAACTCTGACGAATATGAGGACTGTATCTTGATTCAAACAAGATTCCTTCCCGAACTCATACTGCAGAAGCAGGAAAATTAATCATAAAAATCCTTCTGTGATCAAAGACAAATACAGTGAGAAGAGGAGAACGACAGGCCATTACCCATGCCCAAAGGAAATATGTTAGCTCAAATGCATTCTGGACAGGAAGAAAAACCAAAAAGCTCATTAGAAAAATACCGGAAATCGTAAGATAAAGATACAGGACCACAGAAACTTTTTCTCAAGTATCACTAATTTTTCTTCAAAAGAGACAGGAGGGGATAAGAGAACTAAAATTTGCTGACAGAACTATCTGTCTCGAAGCAAAAGCTTCTCTACTCTGTCATGCGAAGAAAAGAAGGTGCCGTGTGAAACCTGAAAGAGGACAAAGTGGATGAGATAAAGGACTAATTCAGGCCAGGAAAACCAGAAATTTCTGTCAGACACTTGCACAAGTGGTATCCCTTGAACCACAGCATGTCTTTCTTTAATTTCAATAGCCATTTGTGCTATAATTGCTTGTAGTTTTGTTCCAACTGCTAAGGTAACCTTCAACAAAACCCATGGAAATATTAAATCTTTACCCAGTTAAAATAAAACTACACGAGAAGACAAGTCTTTTGTGAACAAATTTCTTACAAATAAAGGAAGAAAGGAAACACAGAACTGAGCCTTCCATCCTGAAAAGTACAAAACCAATAACTAATAGGAAGCCTTGGTTCAAGTTTGATGAAGACTACGAAAAGGCTAAACTGAGAAAAGAAACAGGAAGGACTGACCATGAACGTTCGAGAGCAGATTGAGAATTGCAGAGGCCCATAGTAGTGGACTGCCAGGAATGTAAAGATAGTGAATTGGAAACTTACAGAAAGACAGTGGATATATGAAGCAATACTTGTGACTGCTATCTGGACAACTAAATTCATATGTTGAATATAGTTTGACTGCTTTACCTGATTCCAACGACTACCTTGAAATCATCTTCTAATGTTTTTTTGATGTACTTTTGAAAATTAAACTTGCTTCCAGGAGCTAGATGGACCTATAAGAAAAACTCAATTTACTTGCCTATCATACTAATTCAAAATGATGGTTAAAACTTTTGCACCTGTTAGAGACTCACAGAAATGAATCCATGTCGCATGGTCAAGTAATCAGACTTTCGAACGGATCTGAAGAATTGTCGATAAAAGCATAGCTGGAAGGATTAAAAATTCAAGCACAGTTGTCAATACAGAAGCTAAGAACATAGGACTGAAATTAAATTCAAACATTTCAATGTTAAAACACGACATTGATTCAAATTCTACTATGGATAGGTCAATGAAAATGCAAGCATGGAGTTCACAATTCAAAACTGATGCTAAAACACCAACAATTAATCTAAGCGGACATGAATCATAAGAGAATCTGAGGTGAAAACAGTGACTTCTTTCTTACCGAATAAAAGAGGATTGGAGTTTTTGTCCAGAAACTTGTGTGTCCTCTCACGAATGATGTCTCATGAGTGAGCCTGAATCTTGCAGGATCTGAACAATCAGCACTAACCTCACTAAATGCACAGCTTAAGATCACCAAATTCTTGAAAAATAAACAATGCATGCCTCAATATGAGGAATGTAGAACAGGTTATTAGCATCTAGAATACCATTCATGGCATCATGCTCCCTCCAACTCTCGCGTTCCCAATCCTTCCAATTGCGTATCTGCATACGAGGGACTATTATAGCTTAAGGTCATGGAATGGAAAAGAAACGAGGTTATCTCCAGCATGGAATAGAAAAGCATCAAAACCCAAACAAGTTGCTGTTCACTTTTCAGAGACCGGTCAGAATTTTCTGAAGATCTCATTCTCACCATGTCCCTTGCATCAGCTAATCAATGGCAAATCAAACTTCAAGGGACAAAAAAGAAAAGAAAAAAACCATTATAGAAACCCAAAATGTACTCCCTACCTTCAATTTTCCAAGCATCATTGTTATGGCACTGTATACCACATGAAATACTGCTAAAAAGAATATGAAGATGTGCAACTGATGCAGTCCATCGACAGATATGAGAGGCACTGACCCCTGAAAACACAAATTGGCAACCATGAGTTACAGAATAGGATAAGAAAAGGACAGCATAAGGTCACTTCATGAGTTACAGTTTCTAAACAACTTTGTATTATTCAAAAGGACTAAGGTTGCCTTTAGTTAGTGTCTCACGACAGAAGTGACAAGAACATATTTAGTTATAGGTACGGAGACGGAGACAAAAACACTACCTAATTAACAAGGTTCAACTATTTGACGTTTCCTTGGAAACAAGGCATACTTACATCTTTGCACTCTTTACTTCCACTGTCACCAGCTAAAAATCTATGCTGAGACCATAAAAGCCTGCGATGATTCTCCCCTCCACTGCCAAGTTGTCCTTTTTGACCCTTCGCCGGGCATGGTAACATTGTATTTGCATACCTCAAAGGAATACAGATACCAGCAATATAGCTTTGGGAGAATGTCAGGGTTAGAGATATGAATCCTAAAACCATAAGCTCTGCAAAATTTACCAGAAAAAAACAGAAGAAAATATTAATGGTCCCTTGTAATTCCCTTTTTTTTTTTTTGTAATGATCAACTAGAGAAACAAAAAGATTATAAAAAGAACTGATGAAAAAATATCAGCATACCCCCTTTAACTTTCTCAAGAGCATCAAATAAAGCAGTGTTGTGTTTTTTTTGGAACCACTGAAATAAATTAAAAAAAGAACCATTATTTTACCAATAAAAAAGGATCAATCATGGAGGAAGAAGAAATGAAATGCATATTTTCTATCACGGAAATCAGAAAATAAATGCAAAACACAAATTGATTTACATAATGTTATGGAATGCAATCGAAATGAATTTGGCAGGCATCAAAATTAAAAAAGAAAAAAGAAGTTAAACAAAAATAATTTATTTACCTGTCCAGTTCTATGAAGAACCTTGTCCAATATGATAGAGACAATAATCATGGCAGCACAAACTACAGAGACTGCCCATGTCGGTGTCTGCTCGAGGTCTCTTGCACCCGGGGCTTCTCCACCAGCCATTTTCGTAAATTCTAATCTTGAAAGAAACAAAACTCAGACACAGAAACAAAATGCACGAAAATAAAGGATCCCTCTTGATTAAAACCTGTGAACATTAACTTGTAAGAAAAATGCAATGGTTTTCTGAGAGTTTCCTAGATTAATAATAATAATAATAATAATAATAATAATAAAATAATAATAATAATTCATTGGCTATTTCTCTGTTTTCTTTTCTTTTATTGAATTGAGAATTTATGGTGGTTATTATTATTCAATATTTCTTTGCTTGCACTCCTCTTTTCTCTTTTTCGGCCTTAGGTTATCCCATAAATATCACAAGTGTGTAAATATAGTATAATATAAAAAGAAAATAGGAAAAACAAAGTGTATTTTCAGGCACTATATTGCTAATTTAAAAAGGGAAATTTTAACACGAATAGGCCAAGAAAACGCTATTAATAAACATCCCTCCTATTGTTGCCATCATTGTTTCCCAAGCAGAGGTAGTGTTCGTTCGGTCTAAAAGTAGTGTTTGGTTAGAGACGCCAAGATCATCATGTAGAGGATCCGTGAGGATGTAGTGACTGAAATCCTTTCATGTTTTTCATACAAATCTGTTGTCCTTAGCAAGCACTAGAATCAACTTGTGTCAGATGGTTTGATACAAATCATTCTCTTCTTTCCTGAGCTACATGGCTTTCTTGCTCTAAGTTCTGGATCCTTACAAGGTTTACTACTGTTCTGTTTCACGACCAAAAGTCCATAAGATAATCAAGCCTAAACAATCCCACAGGAAGTACAGGGCCATCTCCTGAAAAAGATTTTTTGAAACAAACATTTTGTTCGTATTCTCTCTGGTTTCCATCTTTCTACTCATGACCCAATTTTCATGTCTAGTTTTGGGACTGTACCAGAAAAGATTTCTGCTATCCCAGATGACAAGTGGAATCTGGGTGTGGCTTGTCCGAGTTTATATATAGAGCTCAAATCTTGGTTTCAGGATAACAAACTTATCCTTTTCGGATACAAAATTAGGGTCCAAGTAAGTGGAGAAATCCCAACTTCCAACTGACATGTGCGGCGGATCGATTTTGTAAAGCCAAAGCATCCAGTAATGGGCTTGGATAAATGTTTGTATTGGGTAAGGCAATGCGGTGACATTATTTTGCATTTGATGTACCATTGTTATGCCTCCAGGATTGAAAGACCAAGATTATGAAGGAGAGTCTAAGCCAGATGAAGGAGAGTTGCATGTGTGCAATATGAAGCCAGAGAAATCGAAGAAAACTGGCATGCCACCAGGTATAATGATGGTGCCGATCAAGATTCAAAAGCTGATGCCATGGATTGTGCATTTGAAAACTTTGGCATCATCAAATACTTGTGTTTACATCCCTTTCATCCCTGCCTTAGCTCCTCTCAGAAGCAGTAATCCTTCTATGTATCTGTGTGCACACAATGTGAGGAGGTTGTCTTGAGCAAGAACTTGGCTTCATTGACCAGGCATGCCTGGAGTGCTGATCGCTTGTAAAGACTAATTTGCTACTTAGCTTATAAATTATTTTTAAGTTGAATAGTTAACTCATATTCTATAGTGATTTACATTCTATACAATGTAATTTGCAAGTTTGAGTTCCGATTGAAGAACTGAGTCCCATTTTTTTTAGTTCTAAGATCCCTAGTCTTAGTGATCACTTTTTTTTCTTTTTTTTCAATTTGTATAAGAAAAGGCAACGAATTTAAAATACTAGCTTGTTTTATGGCTGTAGTAATTGGTAATTATTGTTTTAAATTCATTTTTTTCTTTTTTCTTGGAAATAAATTAATTAAAATCAAATTTTTATATTTAATGTGATCCTCCATCCAATCAGATGAGGAATAGAAATAAAAACGAAATATTTTCGTTTTTTTAAAAATAAGTTGTGCTAAGTTCTTGCCAATCAATGATCAAATCCAACATCTAGTTGGGATCACTGTTCCAAAGAATAATTAATAAATTGATAGAGATTTCATATCAATGGAAAGCCTCCCTAATCTCTATAAAAACAGTAAATACACAAGAATCACAAACAGATCCTGCGTAACAATAATTTTCTAAATATTCTTCATCAGCCAAGCAATTAAATATTCAAATTACCAAGGGATACTATACAAGAACAGTTTTCTAAATATTCTTCATCACCCAAGCAATTAGAGTTTCAAATATGAGGGAATTTAGAGTAAATCGGGATGCCAAATAAACCACATTCTTTTAATAAGTTTTTATGTTTTAATTGAGGAGCATGTATCCAACTGTGTCGTTGTAGTATAGTGGTGAGGAGCATGTATCCAACTGTGTCGTTGTAGTATAGTGGTGAGTATTCCCGCCTGTCACGCGGGTGACCCGGGTTCGATCCCCGGCAACGGCGATTTTAGCTTCCCATTCTCTTCCCTCCTACTTTTTTCATTTTGGAAAATGATGCCTAGAAGAGATTGACTTAGTTTACCTCCATTAGCCTTGGCCTTGCCCATTTACATCCAAAGCAGGAATGCTTGATCATTATCCACCCATTCAGTCAAGACAAAAACTTGTGAATGCCATTATAAATAATCATAGAGTAGACACAAGTTATCAGCAATCAATTTATGTTGCTGTAAACCCTATGTCCTTTGGCGATTGCATTAATTATGGAGGTTAGCAAGAGCAGAGTATCAAAAATACTGCACAGGAAAGGAAAGTGGGAAAGTTGTTGTAAAGAACCTAATTCTATGCATCTGGAAAAACAAATCACTGTTCTCTCATTTTAGTGCTCTAAGGAGACCTAGATGAATACAGGTTTTGTTGGGAATCGCTTGGGACAAACACAGGAAGTTGGCCACCCCTCTGTGATCTGCCCTGCTGAAAATGACTTGAGGTAGATCCTCTATCCTGGCTCAGAGTCAGTGAACTACCAGTCCTCCCTCTGCTTAGCTGCTCATTGACAAGGGGACCACCAAAAAATATAGATTGATCTGTGTACAAAAGCTCTGTTCCCCGAACCTGGGATGAAGAACCAGCACCTCTTGTAGAAGAGACAAAGCGTCCAGCTTCTGGATCCCAGTAAACAGTTGTTCTCATATTCTCTGCTGCACCTAAGTTTCTTCTCATGGGAATTTGGGCCGCATTCTCATGAGAAGGATTCCCATTTACTTCACTTTGTCTTGCTGACCAAGGAGATTCATCTGCTGAGGTTTGATAAATGGGGTTGAAGTGGTCTCTGTTTGAAGTTTGCTGCTGTATTGGAGAAGTGGCAAGGTTGGAGACATTAGCACTGCTAAAATTGCCAAGACTCTGATGCCATGATCCAATGTCATCCCTGCTAGCATGACTAGCATTGCTGGCTGGATATGAGTTAGTCATGGAAGGAGATAGACCTGGCATCACTGCTCTAGCATTTTTATTTTGAAACCCTTGATCAGTACTGATCGGACTGCTTCTTCCACTAAAATTGCTACTGGACAAATGATCAGCATCATATGGGTTATATCGAGAACCTATGGGACGTAGCACGGATGATGATGCTCTAGCCTTTGCAGCTGCTTTAATAGCCTCACTGGAATCCAATTTAGCAAGTTTCCATGCACTGATTCGAATAGGACGCTGTGGTAACTTTTTGGCTTTGTCAGCTTCCTGTATTGCATCTGGATCAACTGTGGATGGTAAGCGTCCTCTCTCCAAATGTGGAATAATTTCATCCTGCTCATTGACAACCCAAAGCTAATCAAAACCCAACCTCATTGTTAAAGGTTATGAGAAGGGAACACAAAATACCAAAGGATATAATTACTACAAGCAGTGCACATAGCAAATTGTAACAAAAAAAAGAAGCAAATTCTACCCTTATTCTGTTTTAAGTTCTTCATTAATGGAATAAAATAATGAATACTAATTGTAGTTGAAATCTTCCTTTTCAAAGACAATTCTTGCAGTCATAATTTCACGCAGTTGTTACGAGAAAAGAGAAGAATCAAGCTATGCTTAAGTCTTAAGTCCAACATAGGCAACACCAACTTTTCACAGTAACTTCATTTGGATGGAAGTGGTACCTGGTGGTCCATGAAGATTCTTGGAGGGGTACACCAAGCACCTTTAAATTGCAAACTCATTCCTATAGAGCTTCTTCCGCTCACTGCAGTAACAGCTGAACTGGTTGGTGAAGATGGCAGACTTTGCTGCTCTCCTCCTTCTACAGATAGTCCAGGTGGTTCACTCTGAGTTCTCATGGCAACTACATACTCATATGTTGTGATACCCTGCAACAATAAAAAAATATCACCAATTGCATATTACAGCGGAGGCAAACATGGTAAGAGAGGAGGCAAGGCTATTTATGAACGCACCTTTCGAATCAGAATCAAGTGGAAAAAAAATAGTTCCCCCAGAGGCACAGTGGCAAGCAAAGATAGGAATGTGCACAGGGCCTGGATCCATTGTTAAGTTAACATTATAGAATACAATAGTATAGCATTAACAAAGAGAAAATTTATTGTGGTAAAAGCCACAGCATACTCCAGTCCCATCCAAATCATACACGTATCTACAGAAATGTGCAAAACAACAAGAAAACAACTCAATGTTACCAAAACAAAAATTCCACAATTAAGATCATTGTAAAGTTTTCATGCGTAATATACTAGAGTAGCAGTATGAACTTAGCATCTGTAAGGACCAATTTCACACTGATGATACTTTTCTGCATTTCTGAGTCCTGTTATAAATAATAACAATAAGAAATGCACATTTGTCTCTAACCTAATATGTTGATCACACAAGTAACAACAACCAGACAATGCTTGTTTATAAAATTTGAAGTACCTTTCCAATAAACATAATCAAAATACTATGTTTATGTAGACATCTTGTATAAATCAACAGAGAAATTGGGAAGCATACCACTACTGTTGCAAAAGGGGGGCGTGAGAATCCAATGCCAAGTTTCTCCACTATTTGATGATCCATGGCCTTTCTATCTACAAAGCATCGAACAAGGACAGCAACACCAACTCCGAATTCAACAACAAGCTGACAGACAGACACAAAGGTAAACAAAGATGAGAAAGCATATTTTGTTTGGATCTGGTGAAGGTATCTGATGCAAGAGAATTATGATGCAAGAAAACTAAGAAACAAATAACAAACTAAATCGGAAATTTTACCCAGACAAGGCTTGTTGCCATAAGGGAAACAAATGTGATGTAGTTTTTCCTCCCTACACAATTGTTCAACCACTGCATCATAGAACAGATATTTCATAAAGCCCAATATTGCGGAAGGGATAGGAAACAACAAGGATAAACATCTAAAACTCACACGACAGTGATGATCAAATCCATCAACACATTTGTCACAACTTCTGCAATGTTTGCTGAATTTGCGTACCTGGGAAAAAAAAAATCCAGCAACATGATATAATATGTGAGCTTTATTCAAAAAGAAAAGTGTGGAGGGAAAATGAACACACGCTCTCCTACAGAATGTAATTCTTCCCTGCCATTATGGTAATGATTGTTCAACTATGGGTAACTAACTCAATCGATAACCAAGATTTCCTTGATTGGTTGGCTTGCTGTTTCCCCTTTTTTTATCTTTCCTTCTACCTTTTACCCTTATTTTTCCCTTTCCTTCATTTTTGTGTGTGCATGGTTTGTGGGCAGGGGATTCCACATAAAAAGGAACTCTATCCCAGGCAATCAAAATAAAACCTTATGGAATAAACCTGCACCTCAGCATTGCACAGTGTACAGAACAAAGCATCCTCTCCAGATTCTTCCTGTAGAATATCTTCATCTTTACGGCAATCTTGTTTCACAAGAAAACAGCAAAAGAAACCTCCAAGTCTTGAACACCAACTTGAACCGTATTTATAGGATTTCCCTCCATTTTTTAACCTTATCTTGCTAGGTTCTTCAGCAGAGTTTCCTGATGAAAGACCATGAAGCTTTTATAATTTTGTTTTAAAAAAGGAAAAATATAACGAAAAAGCTTATATCCTCAGCAGAAGTTTCATATAACTCCACAATAGACAATATGTTCATTTCAATAAAAAGGTTGAGCAATTGCCCACCTACATCTGTCATTCAACTGAGAAAAACTGATACAAACCAAAAACACTTAAGAAACTCAGTTTAGACTTTAGACACTACAATAGCATGATCATCATCATTTATAGACAAAGTTTCAGAATGCTTCAAGTTTCCTTTCTAAGGGTCCGAGAGGCACATGCTACTACTACAGTGTTTTCATTATCCATATTATACATCACCAATAAATGTTGACTCCAATCTAAATCTGCAATTCATCGATTTTCTAGTTAGAGAACTGCATGGAACGTAGACTAACCAGGCAGATCTGTGTCATTTTCTGATTTATGGCCTGCTGTCTCATCAGCTTCTAGTAGAATTCCAGGATCGGCCGGATCAATTGCAGTGCATCTTACATAAAGAATAAATACGGAGAGCGCCTGAGAAAATCAGAAAAGACGGAAAATGCAATAAGGCAACAAAAACACCCCAAAACAAGAAATCAATCTGTAAAAAAAAAAGAAAAGAAATGGCAGGGAAGAGCATCATTGTGCTTACCAATACAGAATAAACACCAATAGCCACATATTCATAAATGACCTTCCCAAGAAAGGGAGCGAAAAAGGCATAGAATGCAACAGACAGCACGAAGAAAACTGTAATAGCCACAATCTGTGCACCAGAAACTTTCAACATCAGTACTTTAATTTAACAACAAACAACAACGCTTGTTCACAAACCTTCCCAATATACAGAACCAAAGACCTCAAAACTCATTTGACCACACACCATCATGCATAAACCATCTATACCATCAACATTTTGCAAAACACTACTAATCAATATCCACTCATATGATCTTCAACCATTAGCATTTAACTTTGTTTTCTTACCACAACAACACAGGTAGGTCCCTCCCTGGCTTGATTCACCTTGCTTTTCTTAGAAAATGGGCAACATGAGTAGAACAAGATTATGCAAATTACGGTAACGCGAGGTCACATCAAGCCATCTCAACCACACTTGGCTCAAAAATCCAAACTTCAACAACCCATTTATCTCATAAACCAAGCCATTACTAATAAAAAAATTACCTTCAAATTTGGACACTCCAAAATAGAAACAAACACAAATTTTTATTGGGTTTCTCTCGTAGTACAGCAAAATTATTCCACTACATTAATTTAATGCAAAAAATAAAAAATTTCCAAATAAAGCCTAAATTTTTACTCATAATCTGAAAAAAAAAAAAAAAGCAAAAAGAAAGAAAGAAATGCACCTGAAAAGTATGAACAGGGAGTTGCCATCCATGTCGCCTAGCCATAATTTAGAAAATAAAAAATAAAAAAAGTTCAAAATTTTCAATTAAATCCAACTACCCTCTAAACCCTGTGACTAAACACCTTATGTAAATCTATGTGCGAGAAAAAATAATTGAAAACTGCTGCATTTCTTTGTATTCTACAGTGGTTCAGTGAAGTAAAAATGGGTTCAAAGCGGTCATCAATCAGAGAGAGCGAGAGACTTGGATGAGCAGGAGGAGGGGGAGAATTGGTTTTAAGGAAAAAGACTGGATTGGACTACACTTTGAGACTGAAAAATGCGTTTTTGTTTTTGTTATTTATTTATTTCAATACTGTTTTTCGGGCAACGGTTTGATTTTAATAAATACTGTATTTGCACTTTGGGTCATTAAAAAACCCTAATTTGCAGTAACAATTTACATTTTTTCCTTTTTTTTTTTTTTTTACAAAATTTCGTTAATGTTTTTCCTTTTTTTTTTGTTTATTTTACCAAAATTAGGAAGCTTCTGGTCTCTATCAATCCCATAGATATGTTAGTATTGTATCAATTGTTATGATAATCTATTTAATGAATAATTAAATCTATTCAGTGTTTTTTAAATATTCTATTTTTTTTTATAAACTCCTTTTATTTTGATAGTTTGTTAGACGACGATGATAAAAGAATAAGTATTTGAGAAGAGCTCTAATAAAAATAAATGTTTGAGCACAATGTATAGGCTTTGGATTAAAAATGTATTGGAAGTGCAATTAATAAAAAAGATAGAAAATATATATCTACTATATTCAACATTAATAGCATATAATATAATTTTAATGAAAATATATGTATTATATGTGTATATTTGAGGCATATATAAAACGAATATGTCAAAAAATAATTTCAAAATATTATAGAACTTCAAAATGAAGATTCTTGCATCAAATATCAAAATTGGTATTTTGGATATGGGATTTACATTAGCCATATACCTATAATATAATATAATTTTAATGAAAATATATGTATTATATGTGTATATTTGAGGCATATATAAAACGAATATATCAAAACATTATAGAACTTCAAAATGAAGATTTTTGCATCAAATATCAAGATTGGTAATATGGGATTTACATTAGCCATATACCTAATGTTTTCTTACTAAAAATAAGATACAATATATAGTTTTTAGAGATAAATTTGTCAGAATTGCTTAAAAGTCAAACACTTATATGTTAAATGTTATATACAACTAAAAATTTAATATTTTTTTATAGTATTTGATTATTATTTTGAAATAAAAAATAAAGATAATAATAATAGATAAAAGATATGTTCCTTACACTTTCTATTTTAAGAATACATAAATTTATTCTAGGATTGTTTTAATTTATTTTATGTATTTGTTTTTATTCTCTAATTAACCAAACACGTCATTAAACAAAATCTTAATATACTTTTATAACAAAAAAAAACCATGAAATCATAGAAATAATTAAAATTATATGATCATATGTTTTATTTTTACATGAAAAATGCTTGACCTTGAAACTCTTTCTCCTGCTGCAGATTAATATGGCGATGTACAAAATAATATGTTTGTTCGATTATTTTTTCCCTTTTTTTTTCCATCAAGGAAGAGAAGGCCCAAATGATGCTAAAATTATGAATCAGCCTCATCCCTCTAGAAAAGGGAAGCTTCTTGTAATCATGTAAAATCATAATTATATGTATATGTATATGTATATGTAAGCATTTTGACTTAGACGCTTAGCCTAATTGAGCTGTGCTGCCTAATTAAGGCAATTAATTATTAACCATCATTAAACTAATCTATGCGTGCATTTTTATTCACTATGACTGAGATTTCTGCCCAAGATGGTTCCCATTGTTTAATTGCAAATGCTTTCATGATAAGCATTCTAATTATTTATTTAACCTAGTGGGCTCCTGCTCCTTTGATTTTCTGTATACTATATTCATCCACTGTCTCACTAATCCCTTGTCAGATTCTCTGCCCATCTGCATACAACCAAAACTTTACGTCAGATTTAACTATTGTTTTTTTTTTTGTTTTTTCAAGTTTCCTGCCAAGTACTGTGATGACTGCATGAATGAAAAATTACATTGCATGAATAATTAATCGGTACTCTTGATTTCTCACTAAATTGGCATGTTACGTGGTATTATTGACGATCTTCTGTTTAACTTGATACACAAATCTATCTCTCTATTATTTTTTCCCCTGCAATGTTTCACATCTATGGTTAATTCAGCAGGAGTCGATTTACAGAGATTAGATAGATCAAAAATCGGGGAAAAATAATAATAAAGTGGACTTAATGCTAACTATACAAACAACAAGAGTTCATAAAGGGAAAAGGAGAGGCATCCATCAAAGTTTGACAAAAGAAAAGTCAGCACTATGGGCTTCACTTTGTTCTTGATGTTGATCTTGTTTTCCTGACTCGTGCCTTTCATGAGGGGAAGCATCAAGCTCCGAGAGCTCAGTATCGGATGCGTAGGACATCGCCGAACTAATGACACTTTCGACATCCGGTTGACTTGGCCTGTACTTGTGAAGCAAATGTATAGGCGATGTACCTCGGCTTGGAGTGGAATCAACACTCATGAACCCTGGACTGTAACCACCTTGACTCATGAACCCTGGACTAGAACCACCTTGACTCATGAACCCTGGACTAGAACCACCTTGATCACCTCCTGATTGTCTTGATTTCTTTCTTAGCTTTGCTGCCTTTTGCCATTTTCTAAGTGCTCTTGCTGTTTGTTCCTCAAATATTGCTTTCTTCATGTGAGAACCCATCTGTTCAAAACGAATAGGAATTTAAGGTTAAGTAATTCAAATTTGCTGAGAGTTCTTTAATTTAGTTGAAATGTTTGCTGGCGTTTGTTTACTATTTCGGGACGTAAAAAACAAAGACAATTGAGAGAGTCATGTTCTTGCGTCCTTGATCAAACATGTTTCTATACTTTTTATATCTTTTTTTTTTTTTTGAGAATTACTTACCTGTGTAACCAATGAATAGAGAGGGAATGTTATATAGCTACACACGAACTGAAGGACCAATCCAAGGAAAACCCTTGTCAAAATCACCGCCAGGTTTTCATGGAAACAAGATCTGATCCCGAATTCATACTGCCATCACAAGCCAACCAAATCGACTCCTTAGAGGGCTGCTTTCTTAAGTGAAATTTTTGTGAATTGAAGGGAAAAATCAAATAATTCAAAGTATACGAGCCCTCAAAATGTTCTTACCCATGTCCACAAGAAAAATGCCATTTGAAACGCATTCTGTAAAAATAGATCAGCATTAGTAGTTAGTACGTAAACATTCCATATATTTTGAGTAATTAGTTGGTAATTATCGAGTTTAGAATCTGATCAGCAATGGGGATGCATATGTATACCTGGAACAGTGTGTAATGTATCAAGAGGAGAATCCAATGGGGTCGATTAAACCAGAAGAACTTGTTGTTAGGCTGAACCACTGGAACTCCTCTAACAACATGACTTCTGTCTTGGATATCTTGAGCCATTTCCATGATAACTAGTTCAAGTTTAGTACCCACCAAAAGAAGTATCTGCACATTGAGGGCATATCAAGAAGATAGATACATGGAACAGATTTTGTTTTTGTAGGAAAGAATTTAATGAATATTTATGTGCATTTCTTACAACTAGAGGCACAACTGTCAACCAGGTGAGCGTGTACCATCCTGCACCGTTAATGAGCCAAATTATGACCAATCAATACCATCAAGTTCGTAAGCAGATCATATGAGAGAGTAGAAGAGGCTCACTGTAGACATTCAACAGCAAAAAGAGGATGGCAAAAACCCACAGTGGCAAGCTGTAAAATCATAATAAATAGACTGTTAACATCGAGGCCAAGCTATATACAGTAAAACAGCAGTAACCTCAATCCATTGCTTTGAGCTTAAGCACTAAATATGTGTCGAATAAGATACCTAATGCCCACAACCACCTTGAAGTCATCTTCCATGCATCTTTTGATGTACCTGTGGAAATCAAACTTGCTATTTGGAGCAAAATGTGCCTGCAATGCTATATATCAGCAATCCACTAACTAGACTAGAAACATATTTAGCCTTCAAAACTATAATCAAGATGAAGACGACAACTTACGTTAATAAATCCATGTCGCATAGTCATGTAATCCACCTTCGTTACCGAACCAGTGAATTGCCTGAAGAACGCAACCTGCCAAATAAACAACGTTAAAATGAATACGGACCACCCCAGTAAAGAGCCAACTTGTTGGATATAGTTTGGCCTGGTCAGGATCTAGATTTCTGCATAGCTGGTTTTCAAGTTGGAGTAATAGAGAACATAAATGGCATAAATTAATAAGCTTACAATCCATTTGATTCCTGGAGCTGTGGAGATGCCAGAGTGACGCCTCACGAAGGAGGTCTGGCGAGCAAGTCTGAATCTTGTTGGATCTGAAAAATCGATAAGAAGGCCCATTAATCCTTAAATGGGCTCGCAACAGATCCCATGACACATTCACATTTATTATTTATTGTGTTTTGGGGGGTTCAAATTGTTATTTTCTTAAATTGATTTTTTTAGAATTTTAACATCCTCAAAAATGATCTTGAAAAGTATTTTAAAAAGCACTTAAATCATAAAGGCATGCAAATCCTTAAATCATGGTTTTGATGCAGCAGAATGTAACGCATGTTATTATTATTATTATTAATGGCTATGTCATGAATTATACGTTACATGTAAAGTATTTTAAGATTTAAATATCTAAAAGTAAACAAATCTTATTGTGCATGTGTATATAATCAATTAATATAAAATTATTGACTGTGAGTAGATAAAATACATTGATAAAAAAGCAGTAATTGTTCTCTAAAAAATAAATTAATATTCTTTAAGTGTGAATTAATTCTATTATACTATACCATTTATATTTGATTAGTGTCTTAGAACAAATAAAACAAAAAGAAAATGTAAAATACATTACCGTTTGTAAACTGGTACTCTATTGAAGAAGTCTCCAATTCCCAAGCCTTCCATTTCTTCATCTGTTCAACAACCCCAGTCAACAAATTCTTCAGAGACGTCTACCATGAATGAATTCTAGATGCATTGCTAGAATTTTATGAACTATAGCTTACACACATAATATTATTAAATTCAGTTTAATTCAGCATATTAGTCGATTAGAAAATCTTACCTGAATTAAATTTTAAATTAAACAGGTAAGAGTTGACTTAATCAAATATGGTTAATTAAATAAATGAATTTTTGATCCAATCAAAATTTAGTATGATTATATTTTAAAAAAAGATATTATTTTAATTATTTAAATAAATAATAGTACGAAGCCTAGCTGAGTAGCATTGTGTTGTGTATGTATATATAAATGCATAGAGAGAGCTAATTATGGAATTGAAGCTTACTTTTGCTTGCCCCAGTGCCATAGTAACGACACTGTAAAGAACATGAAAAATGGCAAGAACAAATAGAAATATGTGCAATTGGTGCACTCCTGTTTGCGAAATCAATGAAACTTTACCCTGCAACCAAATAAAGAGAAATAAGGGATTAATTTATCATATTTCCACCTTCTCCATATTCGTTAATTCTTATCGATTACAAGAAGTTAGCTTTGTTAATTAATCACCTTGGAGCAATAGCCGCCGCCGCCGCCGCCAGCTGCCGCTAAAACTCTGTGGATTGCTACATTTCCGGCAAATGAAAATAGTTTCCTCTTATGATCACCTCCATCATTGCCGTCACCTCCTTTACCACCATTTTTATCTTTATAGTTGTCCCCAACGTAATCATATTTGCAGGGAAGCATGACGTTTTCGTATTTCTCAGGGATGCATATCTTTAAGATGGCGCTTGTACCCACAGTAATTAGCAACGATATGAAGCCCAGTAGCATTAATTCTGTAGTGACAAACATACTCGTCAAATTAAACTAAAGAACCCAGCAAGGTGTAATTTTTAATAATTATAGACGCAGCTAAGCACTCGTCACCAAAAATGTTGTTTCTAGCAGCGATTAAATAGACTTGCCAGCTTTAATTTTCTCCAAAGCTTCACTCATGGCCTTCTTTTGGCGTTTTTGAAACCACTGTAGTGTGCATCAAAGCACAGGGGAAGTGAGAACAAATTAAAATATAGAGCTGAGCACAGATTTTAAGCCGATGTAAGAATCACTCACCTTTCCTAACGACTGAATCCCATGTTCTATGAGAACAGATAAGACCACAAACACTGCACAAACTGCCGCTACAGCCCATGTAGGTGTGTTTTGCAAGGTCTTGTCTCCATAAGAACCAGCTGCCATGGTTGCTAGCCAAATTGCACTCCGTTCAAACTTCAAGCACTTGGTAGGAAAATGGGCAAACTAGAAATATTTCTCGGCCAAATTTATGGAACTGATGACCAATCATGGAAATGGAAGGCGCGCAATGGTCGTAGATTTATGCTTAAGATTTGCCAACAACAACGCGGTTTTAATGTGTAATGAAATTTGTCATTACCTTTTGTTGTTATTACATGAGGCTGGGAATATTAGCTTTGTCATCTGAAATTCCGTCACTTGGGACCCCTTGACATGAGCCGGCTGAGTCAAAAATCATTAATGGGATGGATCGAACCATTGTCATGGCTCTACATTAATGAAATAACCTTCAAAGTTTTGCATATAAAAAAATTACTATAAAAATTGGCTTCTTGCATACAGTATTTTTCATCAATCTCTGGAGACTTGATGCATCATATGTGGTTAGAGAATGCGTTGAAAGAGTCAAGAAACTAGGCAGAGGTTACCATTTCAAACAAACCCACTAAACTAATATCTGTCGTTTTGTGATTTTAATTGTTCAAGATTCGATATAGTTTATCGAATTTATGCTTTCCTGTACTACGCAATATTGCTAGTGATGTTCTTCCTTGATGTAGTTGCTTGAAATAGGATTCATGCCGTGTGTCGGAGGATGACATGTGAAGAGAAAGAGTATAGTTGTTAGACATGATTCGTAGATTAGAAGTCTTGAATTAACGGGATCATCAGGTGAATTTGGGTTAATCATGTATAATATCAAAATAATGTCGGTTTTTTTTTTCTTAGTGTTAGTCAATCAGGTCACGAAAAACTTTACCGGTCTAAATTTCTTATTCGGTGCAACTAGAAACCTATTTCGAGTTAAGCTATAGTTTCTGAATTTTCAAGTTTACCAACTATAAGAAAGAGATATTTGAGCAATCTGCGCCCCTGCTGTGCCGTCCGCACATGCTGGCATTGCCATTTGTTTTGATAGTTCTCCCACAATACAAAATGATGTGTTCTGTTTACTTCCAGGAGGTCAGGGCTCTATGCCACTAATTAACGAGTGCTTCATATAGTCACAAATGATTTGGGAGGTGGAAGTGGCCGACGGATTGTTTCTTCTTGTTGTAGTTTTCCTTTTCTTGTATTTTTTTTTCCTGAAAATTTTGCATGGACTAATTCCTTCCTCGGAAAACTACCAAATGCGATTCTTTATTCGAGACATTGATGCACATGTTCTTCCTTCCTGACCTGAATATTTGACATGGATATTTTGTATTTTCCAGTGATCTCCACCATGTACAATGGCTTTCCCTGTTAGCCAGAAAAATAAAGAGGAGAAATCTACTGACTGTGGGCCGTTTCTCCACTTCATGTGGGCCACGAGGTACAAAAACTACGTATCTCACTCAACAAATTAGTGGCAGTTAAGGGGCCGATGATTTTAGAGCCGTGAAGAGGGCGTTCGGGAAAATACAAAAGGGTGCACAATCTGTGGTTCAGATTCTCATATTACAAGCTCAAACATCATCTTATCCCATACATTCCCATGCACAATTCTTACCACCACACGTTCTTTTAACTTAGTTGCAACCATACTTTAAAAGATTTGGAAAATTATGAAGGAAATGTAAAATGAGAGTGACTAATGAAACGAATTGAACTGTATTTATAGTCAGGAAGGAATTGAACTGTATCCCAGCCAATACCAGACTTCCATCCAAGACCAACCACTCTTTCCCTACTCAATGCTCCTCAAAGGTCTCTCTCTCTCTCTATGCATTATACACACAAGGCACCCTATTGTAGGTGCTCTATGTTTCTGTCTTGTGTGTGATATTTTGAAGTTTACTTGGATATGCAGAGGCTAGAAGTGGTTGAGTTTTCTGGTCTTCGAGCCAGTTCATGTGTAACCTATGCAAAGAACGCTAGTGAGGGATCCTTCTTTGATATGGTGGCTTCCCAACTTGCTCCCAAGGTTAGCATAATTATATTTTGCTTTAGCACTATGTTTTTCCATCTGACAATTCTTCAGCATAATTGTATAGTTTTGCATGAAAGTTTAATCATATTACATTTGATAGCTTGATAGCTTGGGGTGGGAAATTTGAACTTGAAAACTCTTATGTAAAGGAGACATGTTGATAATATTAGCTAGGCTACAGCTTGACTAGTTTGGTTGCTTTATTTTAGTGATAAAACTCTGTATTTTGAGTAGACCTTGATATATGTCCAGCTAACCCTAACCTTGATTCATCGGGTGCTGGATTTTTTCTCTAAATTTAGGTTGCAGTATCAACTCCTGTTAGAGCAGAAACTGTATCCAAATTGAAGGTGGCTATCAACGGATTTGGACGCATTGGCAGGAACTTCCTGCGATGCTGGCACGGTCGCAAAGACTCGCCCCTTGATGTAATTGTTGTCAACGACAGTGGTGGTGTCAAGAACGTAAGAAAAATACTATAATTAATCTTAATGGTATCCATTCTGGAGAATTAACTTATCATCATTGATTAAATGAGAAATTGACTAATCGAGTAAGAATGTTGTGCATCAATCAGGCTTCCCACCTATTGAAATATGATTCCATGCTTGGAACTTTCAAGGCAGAGGTGAAAATTGTGGACAACGAGACCATCAGTGTTGATGGCAAGCCCATAAAGGTTGTTTCCAACAGAGACCCTCTTAAGCTTCCTTGGGCTGAGCTCGGGATAGACATTGTTATTGAGGTAAGCTGTGCTCTCAACTCTCTCCCTTCTGAACTCTGTAATGGACTTGTCAGTTTTGGTGACAACTCTTTGTAAGATAATCATATCATCTGACTGAATTGAGCAGGGAACAGGAGTTTTTGTAGATGGTCCTGGTGCTGGGAAACATATTCAAGCTGGTGCCAAGAAAGTTATCATCACTGCTCCAGCCAAAGGTGCTGATATTCCAACCTATGTTGTTGGTGTTAATGAAAAGGATTATGACCATGAGGTTTCCAACATTGTAAGGTTTGTGTTTTAGCGAATCCGGCATACGAAAAGCAAGCACTACTATATATTCTCGATCATTCATTTTATTGCATATGATATATTGCAAGCCGATAAAATTCCACTGCTTGCAGCAATGCTTCTTGCACCACAAACTGTTTGGCTCCTTTTGTGAAAGTCATGGATGAGGAATTTGGTACGAATCCAATTAAAATCAGATCTGAAAAGCTTAGATGCATATGAGGGAAATGTGTGTGATTGTGTGATTACTTTGGCAGGCATTGTCAAGGGAACAATGACAACCACCCACTCCTACACTGGAGATCAGGTAAACCATTAAGAATTCAATGCTCTGCTGATATAGTGAATCAGTGATTTAGTCTACTTCATTAATGACATAGCCACTTCAACAATCACATTGAATTATATTATGTGCTATCCAGAGGCTTTTGGATGCTTCACACCGAGACTTGAGAAGAGCCAGGGCTGCCGCATTGAACATAGTCCCAACAAGCACTGGTGCAGCCAAGGCTGTATCTCTCGTGCTACCTCAGCTCAAGGGCAAGCTCAATGGCATTGCACTCCGTGTCCCAACCCCTAATGTCTCAGTTGTTGACCTTGTTGTGAATGTTGAGAAGAAGGGCATCACAGCAGAAGATGTCAATGCAGCCTTCAGAAAGGCAGCTGAGGGACCATTGAAGGGTGTATTGGACGTGTGTGATGTTCCTCTCGTCTCTGTCGACTTCCGGTGCTCTGATGTTTCTTCAACCATTGACTCTTCATTGACCATGGTCATGGGAGATGATATGATCAAGGTTGTCGCTTGGTACGACAATGAATGGGGATACAGGTCAGAATCCTAAACTAACTCAAAGCTTATATATATATATATATATGTGTGTGTGTGTGTGTGTGTGTGTGTGTGTGTGTGGCTCTTTTATAAACTGATGAGAGTATCCTAACTATGATGATATGATTTATGTTTTCAGCCAAAGGGTAGTTGATTTAGGTCATCTTGTAGCCAGCAAGTGGCCAGGTGTGGCTGCGGCGGGAAGCGGAGACCCATTGGAGGACTTCTGCAAGACAAACCCAGCTGATGAGGAATGCAAAGTCTATGAAGCTTAGAAGATTTTGTACGAGAGTACAGTCAATAATGCCTGCTTTTTGCTGTGACGGTGTTACAGATTGGATTGATTACTCTTTTGTGTGTGCATTATGTTACTTGATAAATAACATGATTTTCTTTATTAAAAAATTGATATTTCTATTATGCAGCTTCATGTCAAAATAAAAATAAAAATATATAGAAATAAAAAAAAATTATTTATGTTCCATTCAAGATTCAGGACTAGAAATCAGTTAATTGCCACGTCACTTAGCCTCATCAATAGCACCCACCATTAAAGCGTAGCACTTGATAATTACGAGTAAGTTTTTATTATATTTATATCTTATTAGTTATTCATAAAATAAGAAATTAAAATATTTATATTCTATCAGTTAAATCTTGAATATTCATTTTATTTAATAAAAAGAATATTTTAGGTATATATATATATATATATATATAGTATTAAGGAGGGTTTAGATTTGATTTTAGATTGGGTTGAATAATATTTATATTTTATCTATTATTTATTAAATAAGTTAATTATAAAAATAAAACCCATCCATTAATGAAATTGTGGTTGAATTATCATCCTTAATTACTCTTGTACCCAACCATATATAAATTAAATAAATAAACTCTCGCCGCAGCGTATAACGGATTAAGCTGCTTCTCTCTCACCATAATTTCTTAAAAAATCCCTAAATCAGAAAAACCTTTAAAAAAATCCCCAATTCACGAGCTAAAAATCGAATTCGAAATTTCCAAATGCAGCGATGAAGCGCTCTTTGATACTCCTTTTACTGTTAATTATAATCTATCACAACTATTCTCTCAATTTTGCCTCTCTGATCAGAGCAATCCGGTCACCAAGCTTTTCAACCCTCTATTGCCGCCAACACCGGAAGTAAACCTCATACTTAATTCATTTTGATGCAGTAGTCAACAATATGTGGCTGTAGTCAACAATGTTTTTATTTTTTTTATTGATAATGACATGGGTTTTCTTTTAAAAAAAATTATTTGTATGTTTGTTGGATGGTCTGTTGTTTTATTGGAGAACGAATAGTTTTGTTACTTAGTTTGTTGTAGCTGATTTTTGTGCAGCGGAAGCCGTCACTGAGTGCAGATGAATATATTAGAATGACGCCACATATATCGGAGGATGGAGAAATTACGACTGCTGCTTTTCTTGTCAATGCCAAGATGGGGAGAGTGATTCGCACATATAAGTTTGATAATGCTGCTTCGAAGTTGGGGATTCAAGCGTTTGAAGGTATTACTGTTATGTTGTCGAAAGATGCTGGAGAATTGGTAGAATCTGGTGGTGTTGATGTGGGAACTTTTAAGCATCTGGTTTATATCACGAGGACAGATTATGTGCTGCAACACCATGCTCCAAACTCCACTGAGATTTTATGGAATGTGGCATTTGCGGATTCTGAGGCTGAATTTCGGTGTCAGGGTATTCAGAGTTCTTTTGGTGGGGTGTCTCTGAATGCAAATGAGGACACGGATGTGATCGAGTGGCAATTGCCCTGTCAAATGAAGAGAGTTGCCTTCTGAATTCGTAACCACAGCATGTTTGAATTTGATATACTAGCAATTACTCATATAGGAGGTGGAGCCACCTTTCTTCCAGTTCTAGATAACAAACCTCCTTTCGGACATGTTCCTAGATAGCCGGCTCTTCCCAATAGTGGAGGCATACCTATGCTTGCGTCACCCTCTTCCGAGGCCAAAATCCCTGGGATATTGGCTCCTTTCATTGGAAACAGTGCTACAGTGAATGCTATAAGCCCATCTGCTGAAATGATAGCAAAACAGCTGTGTTGTCGATTATGGGGTTCATCTTTTACAAATATTTAGCATCCAGAAAACAGGGCAAGTTGAATAAACCTATTGAGGAACTTCAAACCCAATCTGGGATGCCAAAAAAGAAGAAAAATCAGAGGTCAGGAAACAACAAGAATAATTCAATAATGAGAAAATGCAGAAATATGTGTCTCTTCAGTATAAGGTCGGTTAAACGAATGGAATTTTGCCTGTTGAAGGAAATGAAAGGAATTTGTTATTGAATTTTACTGATCACGTTGATGGTCGTAGAATTGGCAAGTTGTTAGTTTCCAACAAAGAAATTGCTAAGGGGAGTAATGGTACGGTTGTGCTTGAGGGAATTTATGATGGCCGTCATGTGGCTGTGAAGCGCCTGGTGCAAACCCATCATGATGTGGCTTTGAAGGAGATTCAGAACCTTATTGCCTCGGATCAACATCCAAATATTGTTAGATGGTATGGGGTGGAGTATGATCAAGACTTTGTTTATATTGCATTGGAACGCTGCACTTGCAGCTTAAATGACTTAATTTATGTTAACTCTAAATCTTTCCAAACTCAAATACCATCCAAGGATATAGCTTCCAACCACTGCCTGAGTATATGGTTCGACTACATTCAATGCCAGAACATAACAGGAATGTTGAATTGTGGAAGGCCAATGGCTATCCTTCGGCACAATTGTTAAAATTAATGAGGTCAGTTAATATTTCCCTTCTTGTTTTCTAGCAATCCATGATAGGTCTGTACATTCTAGAACAGTAATTAAAGAATTAAGGTTTTGCCTTGGATGGTGCATGTGCTTCTTTATTTTTTTCTGAATACTTCTTTTAAGGGCTTATAGACAATGCTTAATCGGCACTACGATAATGTTTTGTTTTGGACATTCTAAATTCAGTCAGATCAGAATTCATGTCATTAAGATGGTCCCTGCTCTTGAATCAGCTAAAACAATAAAGTAGATTACCTAAGAAACTGGACTAAAGTTGAAGAACTCTTTATTTCTGCAGAGATGTGATTTCTGGGCTTGCCCATTTGCATGAACTTGGAATTATACTCGGGGACTTAAAGCCTCAGAATGTTTTGATTATCAGTGAGAAATCTTTCTGTGCAAAGCTTTCAGATATGGGCATTAGCAAGTGCCTTCGTTGGGACATGTCTTCCTTGACCCAACATCCAACTGGTAAGCATGTCATTTTTTTGTTGTCAATCCAATTATGCGAATAATGATCACACTTGCCTTCGTTGGGACATGTCTTCCTTGACCCAACATCCAACTGGTAAGCATGTCATTTTTTTTTTGTCAATCCAATTATGCGAATAATGATCGCACTTCATGAGACTCGTTGCTGCTTTCATCCACCCCTCTTTTTGCTTGTGATTTCTAATGATGCTGGCTAACAGGTTATGGGAGCTCAGGCTGGCAAGCACCTGAACAACTACTCCGTGGATGCCAAACACGTGCATTAGATGTGTTCAGTTTAGGCTGTGTTCTATTTTTCTGTACCACAGGGGGTAAGCACCCTTTTGGTGATAATATTGAACGTGATGTAAATATTGTCAATGACCGGAAGGACCTATTCTTAGTAGAGAATATACAGAAGCTCTGGATCTTTTCTCTTGTCTCTTGGATCCTGACCCAGAGAAGAGGTAAGACAGTCTTACACTTCCAATCTGAAAAGATTTTTTTATGCTCCTTCAATTATTTGTTTATTTGTAATTTGAAACGAGTCCTATATTCTAACACATCCTGTTAGTATTATTTTTCATGTGATAACGTGTTCCCTGTATATGCTGTAGGCCAATAGCCCAGGAGGTTTTGAACCATCCCCTGTTTCGGACTTCTGAGAGAAGGCTCTCATTTGTCCAGGATGTTAGTGATCGAGTGGAACTGGAAGATAGGGAGAATGAATCAGAACTCTTAAATGCATTAGAAAGTACCGCAACACTGGCACTGACTGGAAAATGGGATGAAAAGATGGAAGAAGCTGCATTCATTGACAACATTGGCTGCTACAGGCGTTATACGTTTGATAGTGTTCGTGACCTATTGCGGGTCGTACGCAACAAGTCACATCACTGTAGGGAAGTCCCTCAAGAGATTAAAGAATTATTACGGTCACATCCAGAAGGATTTGAGAGTTATTTTTCACGTCAATTTTCAAAACTCTTGATTGAAGTTTACAAAGTGATCTAAAGGTATTGCAAAGAGGAGGAATTTATTTGTACACAGACAGCAATATAATCTAGCAAACCACTCTCATTCTCCATACCTATCATGGTTCCTCTGGACAGAATAGTTATAGGTTTTGTACATAGAAACTGTATCATATCACAACTTGCAAACGTCAATTGTAACCCACCCAATGGTAACATCTTTTAGTTACGTTTCTTTTACCACCGAAGAGGCCCAGCTGGCTCCAGTTAAAGGAAATGTTACATTTCACCATACTTGGAAGATTTTTTGAGTTGAATATTGCCTATACTCTGAGCAGCCTGATCCATGATGGTTTTTGCGTTTGGGTTTGAGGATTCCAGATAGGTTTGTCTAGATATCAATAGCTTTTAATGAATGGTCATCATGCATGCAAGTGCAATTATTTGCCTCTCTCAAAATTTTGAAAACTCTCACTGCTGTAGGGTCCAAGCTGAGATTACACCGGTTTCTTTCACATTGTTGTGGACAGTTTTTCAAACTCCTGATGATATCTTTTCTATCCGTACTCTGGCAAGCTACCGCATTTTTCAACTGGGAGTATCATGAACTACAGGTCTCAAATTTTACCCCTGCACATATTTCTCAAATTTTGGATGACAGAAGGGGTTATCCTATCTTCTGTCATCCAAGAGGCATTCAAGCTCTAGGAAGAGGTTATCCTTTCATAATTCTCATAAATTAGCTTCTATTTCTCTAACCTTAACTTTGATTCACCAACCCCATCCCCAGGATAAAAGAAAACCTTACAAGAAGCCAAATTTGGGTACAGAAACTGAACCGTTCACGAGAGTGCTTGTTGAAAGGCTCTAAACTTTTCAGGCTGAAAACCCTAAATTATTTTATACTTTAGTTGATTATATTATACATGGGAGAACTAAACGCTATCCCAACCAGTGCGTGTGTGATGCTGGCCGATCATATATGTCAGCCAAATAATCCAAGATCCCTTCAGAACAAAATTACAGTTGGATCCCAATTTAACCCCACAAATTAACTTTATCTCCACCGTTTGCTACCCAACACGAGTGGCCCACTCATCATCACCTTTTGATCTGGAGTTTGAAATTTTTGCATCACACTGTTTCCCAGTCCAGGATTTCCCCAAATTTTGGCACCAGGAATAGTTTATCCATATAGTGCTTAGGTAAGACAAGTAATTCTAGCAAACGCCATTGTCATTTTCCCTCAGAGATATTGGTTCATAAATCCTCTATACTAGCAAAATTCTCTCACTAGTAGCAGCCCAGCAGCCCCAGTTGAACCAAAATGGCTCCTGCCTCTCTCCTTGTCCTTCTCTTCCTTGCAACTCTCAGCCCATTTCCAAACGTTTCTGCTGTCGGTGTGAACTACGGCACTCTTGGAAACAACTTGCCATCACCAAAAAAAGTAGCTCAGCTTCTTCAATCCACACTCATTGACAAGGTGAAGATCTATGACACAAACCCTGAAATCCTCGGGGCATTTTCCAACACCGGAATTGACCTCATCGTAGCAGTCGAAAACTACCACGTGGCAAACATCAGCACTGACACATCAGCTGCCGATGAATGGCTCACCAATCGCGTGGTTCCCTTTATTCCTGCCACTTCCATTGTTGCCATTGCTGTTGGTAATGAGTATTTAACAACAGATCCTGATCACTTGAAGCCAAATGCACTTATCCAGGCCATGCAAAACTTGCATGCTGTTTTAGTACAACGCGGACTTGACCGAAAAATTAAGGTCACAACTCCACATAGCATGGCAGTTCTTGCTTCCTCATTCCCTCCTTCAGCTTCAACTTTTGCCACTACACTCATGCCTGTTATGACCTCAATTGTAGGGTTTTTGGCTGACACAGGTGCCCCTTTTATGGTCAATGCTTACCCTTATTTTGCTTATAGGGACAATCCTGGTATGGTTGACCTAGAGTATGCCTTACTAGGGAATGCAAGCGGGGTTCGTGACCCTAAAGGATATGTGTACAGCAATATGTTAGATGCCCAAGTTGACGCTGTTAGGTCAGCTATTATTGCATTAGGGTTTGGTAATCGGACAGTTGAGATGACCATATCAGAATCCGGGTGGCCATCAAAGGGTGAATCAGGTGATGACGCTGCCACACCAGAAAACGCAAAGACTTACAATACTAGGTTGATTGAACGTGCACAGTCTAATAAAGGGACACCAATGAGTCCTAAAAAGAACATAGAGATATTTGTGTTTGCTTTGTTTAATGAGAATAAAAAAGAGGGTGGTGTTAGTGAGAGGAATTTTGGGATGTTTAATGGGGATGGATCTAAGGTGTATGAAGTGGATTTGAGCTGCCAGTTTTGCAGTAGCAATGGAGGGACATTAGGGTTTGGGGAGAAGATGTCAAGTGGAGTAAGAGGTCCTTCAGTTTGGTGTGTGGCTAAACCTCATGCTGATGAGAAGGTGCTTCAAGCTGTGCTGGATTTTTGCTGCGGACCAGGTGGTGTGGATTGCAGAGAGATTTATGAAAGTGGTGATTGTTTTGCACCAGATAAGCTTCATGCACATGCATCCTATGCCATGAATGTTTATTATCAAATCCATGGGAGAAACTACTGGAATTGTGACTTCAAGGGCACTGGACTTGTTACTTTCAGCGATCCAAGTAAGAATTCAAGAATTTTCCCTTCTCATTTTCCTACTTCAGAAGGTGTTTTAGTTCTTGTTAAAACCAGTTTTATTAAACGTGTCCGGTCCGGCTGGATAAACCCGTAATTAACCTGTTAAATTGAGATTGCAACTTAGTCAAATATGTTAGAACCTGGTTTAACTATTTTTTGAGAATATAGTTTTTCAAAAAACGAGATTGTTTTTTAATATTTTTTTAATTGACACTATTTTTGCATTCATCTTGTTTAATCATGATTAGATCACCTGATCAGATTATTAACTTATTTTACTTATAATTCGGGTTTTAAAATAATTTATGGATTAAATTAACAAGAATTAACTCACCTAAAACATGACTTGAAATGAGCTTAGTATGATCAATAACTTTGTTTGAAACTTTAATATTAAAAAAAAGAGTTTTTAAAACAAAATTAAAATAAGGGTATTTGTTATAGATCAGTTGTTCATCAATTCTTTGTTTTTTCTGTGAATGATTCGATCAGGTTATGGTACGTGCAAATACTCACAACAATGACTAATGAGCGAGAAATGGCAGGAGCCTTCAAGAGGTTTCTGTGATTATTAATTCATGTAAAAGTGATGTGAGAGACACCTTGCCTCGGTTGCTGCAAAGACTTTGTAGAATTAATTCGTTGGTTGCAGCTGGTGGATTAATCGATGGATTTGTTTGAATATTTTGGTGGTTTGTCTGATAAAATTAAAGTGTCTTTTTCTCTGAAGAGAACAGAGTGAGCAGCAGCGAGCACATGGCGGCAGGCAGGGTCTCATGTCATGTCTCCATGATCCAAGGCTTTTCTTCCTGCTTTGGCCTCTGTGGTCAGAAAAACTGGAAAAGCTCTCTCTCTTTCTTCGGGAAAGAATCTTTTCTGGTTTTCTACTTTCGAAAATTGGGCCCTTGTAGCTGTAGTGCTCTCTTCTCTTGTTTGAACGTGTGCTTCCATCGACACCGTTTTCTATCGTGTCAGCTCTTTTTTTTTTCAATAAAAACATTATTTAATTAATCAAATAATTCTTGCCATTCAAATCTTAATTTTATAAAAACTAAGAGGTGTAAATGGCCATTTGAAGCCCAGCCAAATCCATCGTCTAGCTGCATTCTATATTGAGAATTTTGAAGACCAGAACTTGACGAATGTAAGGTTGTAAACGTGTGTTTTTAAAACTGGTTTTTAAAGAATTCATTGTATTAAATTATAGTAAAATATCAGGTTATATATATATTTACTCAACGCCATGAATACAAGCTTTTTAAATTTTAATTGTTTTGAAATATCTTTTCATTTTAATTTTTACATGAAGTTAGACAAGTTTCTTAAAATAATTTTGTAAACCCTGGCTAAGAAAAATCAATTAAAAAACCTTGAAAAAATACTAAATTAAAATGGTATTGGAGACAAGTAAAAATTGGTCGATGAACGGTTCGACCGGTTGATTACAAATAAATAAAGAAAAAACTAAAATTTCAATTCTTCTCGTGAAAACAATTGGTTAGGACTGAGAAGAAAATAAAATTTAGGGAAATTTTTTGAGAAAAAACTAAAGAATTAGATAAGGCAATGAAGGAGGTGAGAATCGACTTAGATTATATTATGTGTAATAAGCATTAAATAAAAAGATACAAGTGAGATCATTGGTACTATACAGCAGTAGAGAATAGCTACCAAAACACAGACTACGTACATGTTGGTGCTAAATACTTTAAAATTATTGATTATTTATTTAAATTCAAGCATGTAACTAAAGTTATATATTTAATTTATAATTTGTAATATTGAATAATATGTTAAGCTACTTGCAAGGATTCACGCCTGATTTGGGCAACATGGTTAACTACCCTGGATAAGAGTTCAGGCCAGAATTTGATCTGAAAGAAAATACTGTCATGGAAATTAATCAGTTGTCCGGGAAAGTACTAGATAGATTTATTAGTAGCTTTGAATTGTGAAGTATATATAGGGGGGGTTAATCAGATGTTCGGGACAAGAATATATTCTTACAAATATACAACATATTTTTACAAATATATATATAAAAAAATCTATTACAAGGTGAGGCAGGTCGGTTGTCAATGACAAAATGCTGCAAAAATATCGATACTTTTTGTGTTGTGCTTGGAAGCATATGAACAGGACAATTTATGATTCTTTGCCGAGGTCAAGATTACAGTGATCAATTATAGGCCCCACTCCTTGTCTGCTTCTCTCCTCTCCCCTGTTTTTTTTTCTTCCTTCTAGCAAAACTCATTTTGCTGAATGTTAAGAGCGTGAAGAGCAGTCTGCGGATTGAATTCGTAACAGTCAAGTTAGTTTCAACGAGATTAGGTGACAAAGTTAAATAAGTGTAGAGAGAACTCAGCCAACATGTTATTCTTGATCTGTTAACACTGAAATTCTAACGTTTCCTTTCTTTATGATTTGATACAGGATTCTGGGATAGATATCAGCAATGTAGTGGTTGGTGCCATCTATGTAATAATATCAGCAAATTTCAGTGAAACTGATCCATGCATTGATGTTGAACTGAAGTAGATGGAAAGATTGATAACATTCTGAATTAAGGTCAAACAAATTCAGAATTATGCATTTATGCTCGTGGAACAAAAATCTGTAGAGCTATAGATGAGTATTGAACAATTTGTTTCAAAGTCCACCTCAAACTCAGGACTAATGGTGTTGTTTTTCTTTTGTTTGTAACTCTAAATCAAGGGGATTTTAGTTAGCCTACTTTTCCTATTTGATCTGAAACTTTCTCAAATCAATCAAGTTATCAGCGGACACCTCTATTTACAAGAGAAATGGGAATCTTCCGAGAAGCTGATTCACAGGTTCTTCTCTCCATAGGAACAAAAGTACCAATATAATCGTTACTAAACTTGCTGAAGAGATGAAATCCTAAACAAGATAGATAATAAACTTACTTTTATACTATCTCCAATATTCTCAATGTCATCTTAAAGCATTTTTAAAAAAGAAGAAGAAGAAGCAGCAGCTTTCAAGGTATAAAGTACTATAAAAGGATAAAAATGTTCATTCATAAGCTTACTTGCTTATGTTGATGTCGCTCCAATCGTCCTTTCTGTTTCTTTCTTCTTGGGATTCCTCAGTGACTCACCGTCCTGATCTTTCCCAGATAATGATCTTTCCAACTTCCTTCTTTTACTCGCATTCTTTGTTGGGTCTTCCTTCTGATCCATTAATGTCAATAGTCTACGGATACACCCAGAACGTGAGGGACATTGACCAGGAGAAGCAGATTCTGCAGGGGCAGCATAAAACAGTCGTATAATCTGCAAGACGTATATGACGAGTGAAATGAAGCAAGCTAGACCACAAAGGAGAAAGAGGCCCCAAAAGCTCCTAAGGTAAAGTTTATCTGCTTCAAGCTCAGAAGTATCCGAACTGCATGTGCTTTGCATCAGCCACTTGTCATGGATCCGTTGGAGATCACCATTCTCTGATAGTGCTAGAATTGCAGTCGACATATCCACAGCTAAGGGAGAGTCTCTTGGAAATGCCTGGTTTACAGAAAACACAGATGACCAGAGGAAAGAATCAGCAATGGAAACTAACCATTACCTTGAAAAGATGTTTATGTATAATGGTAAAGTGCACTGCATGTATGTCCAGGGATTCGGATTGAGTACATTTAGCTTGCATAAAACATAGTTTTGAGGCTAATAATCATGTGAAATAAACCTTTTAAAATGTTAATGCACTGTTTTGACAGATGTTTTATGGAAATCTTATCCTTTTTAGATCTAATGCAGTAAGTAATGCTCTGCCTTTAGCGTGAGAAAAGAAAAGATGGATCAGAAAGCAGGTACTCACGAAACCCCAGCCACTTTTTGTAAATTCTCGACCCACAATCCTGAACGTGCACTGCCCTGCAAGGAAAAGTTCCACATAAGGGCGTTCATCAACAATGGCAGCAACACCCCCTTTTCCAGGACCGAGTTGGAGTGCTTTAGCATATTCTTCTGGTGATCCCAGGGCAACAAGCCTAGATTTTGATATTCCAATTTCCTCACTCAAGTAATATTCAGCAAAAGAACCCACCTGGTACCCTACTGGCTCATCACTTTCCTTCAAGCTTTCAATTCCTTTAATATGAGAAGATAGTTGCTGCACTGTGAGAATTGACGTCAAGCTTGCAGTGTAGTTTGAGTTGATTATTAAAACCACAAAGAGCCATATAAGTAGCACAAATCGCGCAAGGGTGCTCATAGTGTTTTCTCCTGCAAAGGTTTTAGGAAATCAACTCGATCAAATAAATGATGGTGCTTATGGTCCAAGATAAGCATAAAATCTTGGCAAGAATCTGATTTCACTTACTATGAGTGGAAAATAGAGTCGAGAGACTGAACCTGCATGGGTTAAGAAAAAATGTATCAGCATTGATTGTTTCGAGTACTTTCAAGATGTTATTTGGTGATATATTTTCTGATGTCTGACCCTCATATGATACAGTCAGCTTTACAAAATGGTGCTTGAATTGCAAGAATACAAGTACATAATTTTAGCCAAGCAGCATGGTACAGAAAGCAAATTGCTTCCCACAATCAAAAAACAGAAGGGAAACATTTATAGCAGTAACTGAGAAACAACAGACACAGATGCAAGAATGATAACATTAAAACTCAAGGAATAGTGCAGACATGTATGAGAAAGTATTTCTCTTTTCTTGAATTTTGAAGAATTTCCATGTGACTTGAAAGCTCACCATATAACAGTTATGATTTGCCTTTTAGGTGGCCCCCTGAACTCATCATTTATCCTATGCTCAAGAATCCACACAACTAAGCCAACAACAAAGAAGAAACAACCGGTGACAATCCACAAACGGGCACTAAATGGCCCCAGGAAAGCCCAGGCTCCTGAGTTTGACTTCCTAAAAGGGGCCACAACAACCAATCCAGATGCGACATATGGCTGTGTAAAATCTAGGATTTTTGTCCTGTTGGTGACAATGGCAACGTCACCAACAACAGCATCAAAGAACTGCAACAAGAATATGAGCGAATCAGACACTGGAATATATAGACTCAACTTGAAGTTGCAAACAACTTTACTATGCACTCACACCCGTCGTAATTTTATACACCAGCTCTGTGTAGCTTGGATTGTTTTTACCATCTCCAAAGGGGATAAACTGATATTGAACAGGATATGGTAATAAAGTTATTGCAGATGTAAAAACATCTATGCAGAAACCCTTGAATGTATCTGTCCCTCGTGCTTGTGATACAAACTCCCGGAAGCTGACCCGAAGTGGCACACCAATTCTCAGTTGCTTCCCATTGTTAGCAAAAGCCCATCCACGTGGCGTGAACAATGTATCTCCAGGCCAAATGACTTTGTACAGTTCCTGGTTTGCACTTGAACGATTTGGTGGCTTTGTATAAAGTATCTCAGGAGGTACGACAGTCAAACCAGAGTAATTGGACCAGTAACCAATCCGTTTGAACCCAGTTCCGAACACATTATTAACATCATATGCAGGAAGGATAAGAGATCTGTCTGTGTCAAACTTAATACGGCCTGTCAAACCAACAAGATTACTCTGCAATATGTTATTCAGCAGAAGTTTTCCGTCATCAAAGATGCTCATTGCCTCAAGGTGGAGACCACTATCTTTCACTGAACGTAACCTGGAATAATTAGTAAATGAGATAATACCACCCTGGTTAAAAAATGCATCAATAGCATGTGCAATTAGCCAGACAGAGTCATAAGCATAAAGGCCATAAGAATTCAGCCCCAAAGAACCACCAGTCAATTTGCGCCACCTAGAGTAAAACGCTCTCTTTCGATCTGAATCTGGTGTATGTTGACGAAAAAAGAGAACTCCTTGAATTGAGTCCATGGTCTCTGATGGGAGAGGAGAAGCAGAATCCAAAACAGACGAGAGCCAAGTTGTAGCAATCCATACCCACCCATTACCCATCATTTGAAGACGGTTTGCCACAGAAAAGACCTCGAAACCCACATCAGGATTTACATGGAGAACTATAACTCGAGATTCCATTGATGCAACCTTAATAAGCATATCTAAGATGTCAGTCCTATTAACTCCAGAATCCGGGGGAACCCCCACCTTGTAAGATATTCTACAACGTCTCTCTGCAAGTTTATCACCCAGAGCTGACATGCCATTTCGTCCATAATCATCATCAATGTAAATGGCAGTTACCTGCTTCCAACCATAATAATCAACAACGTCTGATATTGCTGCCATTTGGTGCAAATCGCTATGGGTGGTCTGAACAAAAAAGGGAAACTGCAGAGAGTTGAGACTGGGGTCTGTTGCTGCAAATGACAATAGGGGAACTTGAAGCTGATTCGTAACATGGGATATGATACGAGCAACGACAGAAGATTGTGGGCCGATAATGGCAACAATATCGGTCTCCATAAAACGCAAAGCTGCCACAAGCATTATGATTAGAGTACATGATTAAAAATCCAATATCCTCCATGATAAGTAGTTAAACACACTAAGTGTAGTCAGCAACTGACATTGAAAGCAAAAGGGAATTGAAGATGTAGCAGTAAATTACCTTCAACCATGCCTAGAAACCCACTGCAATTAGAGTTTCTCATATCAACATTGAGTTTGGTGCCCCGCAGAATGCTAGAATTCGCATTTACATCTTTGACAGCTTCCTGAATAGCAATCTTGGCAACTCTTCCAATCGAAGATTCGAATGTAAAAAGAGCTCCAATATTCACAACAGCAGGCCTTGAGGTCAGATTCCTACTATATCCAGTTGTTGAAAGCAGTAAACAGATGAGAAATACCCAACAACCAAACCTAATAGAATCCATTTCAATTCAATAACACAATTATCTTCTCCTCCAAAACGAATCTGCCAGCACAATATTGATTATGAAGGGCTCTGAATAACGTGTAAAAAACCAGACCTTAATCAGAATTATCAGCAACAGCAATTTCAAAAACAGCAGTTAATTGACTGAAGAAGTAAGCAACGGTCTCTTCATGCATGTATGCAATAAAAAGATATCTGCAAAAACTATACTTTTAAACAACTCGTCAAGCACTGAGTTGCACAGTTCTCTGCTGAGAAAAAATAAAACTTCAGAATCCAGACAAAAGCATGAACTCAGCCATAGCAATTTCAAAAGCAAATTTGCTTCATTTGCTACAACAATGGCCCTAAGCTATAAGAAGACAGCTAGCAAGTAGAAACAAGAACCAGATTCTATGTTCAAGTAAGGAACAAAATTCCAGAAAAGCCCGTGTTAAAGAAATTACCAGGAAAGAACCCCATGACGAAGCCAAGAACAGTTCTTTCTCCTATGAGACTTGAGAGCGGGACAAGTCACCAAACTTTCTTCATTGGTCACTTGCCTCTTCAGAATTGAATTGGAATTAAATCCTCATAGCGAAAGAAGTACGTCATTGTTCAAATGGGCAGCAGAAGGCATCATGTTTGAAATTCGGTTCAACATGAGATGAGATTCCCAAGTTGGTGATAGTTTTGTCGTCTACAAGAATTTTTGGAGGGGCACAACTTCTTAGACAGATAACTGTTGCTTGACTTGATTGCTTGAAGGTGGATTCCAACTATCTATTCTTAGACTCCGTTAATTCATGTGATACATGATGATATCAAGTACGCATTTAATGTCATAAATAAAATATGATTGGGTTTGATTGTCTTTACAGTTGAACTGCTGTTTTGTTTTTTTTTTTTTAATTGCTTCAAATTATTTAATATTTTTTATTGTTTTGATATAATGATGAAAAAAATAAATTTTAAAAAATAAAAAAATATATTATTTTAATATATTTTTTAAAAAAATACTTTAAAATATAATTTCTAATAAATTTTAAAATTGATAGTTAATGTTACAAAGACAGTTTTTGCAAGGTCAAGTTTTCCTTGATTTATTGAATTTTATTGCATCTCGAGAAGCTAGTGTGGATCATTGACAAATTAAAGTTATTAAATATCTTAGATGATGAAAGTCTTTGAAATGGTGGGAGGGATGTGAAATATATTGGTTAAATATATATGATTGGAAGTAAGATTTATATTAAAAAAAAGGTAAAAATCTATATATATATCTAACTTGGGATGATTTAGGCACTATGATAAAACTTGGCATGTTTTAGTGGGTTAACTCAATAATTTGTTAATTTAAAACTTGATTTACATGAGATTTATATTTAACCACGTAGGAATTGATTCAATTAAACTTAATTTTACTTTTAAAAAACATAAAACGATAAACGTTGACCAACCTAGGCCATGACCCATCTTTAAAGCAAGTCACGGGCCACGCTAGATTTTACTAGGTACATAGTGGTTGGCCTATATATATATATTAAAAAAAAATGTAGGGTATTGAGCACTCCTCAAAAGGGGATCAACAAAATGCTTCGCTTGATTTAGAAATTTGCGGGAGTAAACTTTAAAGATGCTTCACAGTGCATGCATCATGCAAAGGTCACGAGACCCATTGGCACGTCTTGATATTTAATGTAATTAATTAATCAAGTTCGAAACCCTTACACTGCAGGTTTCCGACAAGAACAATTTCGATGGAAAGGACCTTGAATGATGCTGGCGAGGTTCTGCATGTATCGAAATGGAAGAAGATATACATAGAGGAGAACTATGAAAAGCACTTAATTTGATCTTATTCGATTCTTATTGTTGATCAACTTTCTTTAATTAGCTACATTGATCCCCTATGGATCATGACAAAGAATTTTATCGTATATTACATGGTTAAAGCCTTAAATTATTGGATGGGCAAGAACAAAAGAATTGTTTCAGATCACGTGAAAATGTGGAAAATATCATGATGCATGTAAAAATATTCTTATACCTCTGAGCAATATTATAAATTATCCCATCACATTGATTTTGTACATGAATGCTTAAAGAATCAGTTTATCTGTAATATTTGTATTATTTAACCTTTCTTAACCTATCAAAGTTAGATAATATAGATATTATAGATAATAATAAATTAAAAAATATAAAAAATAAATTTCATGGATAATATAGCAGGTTGAGATTTTTAAAACTTAGTCAACTCGACCTAACTCGTATATTTTATATTCTTTTTATTTTATATTTGATAATTTATGGATTGAAAATGTCTCAAGTCCGAATTTTTTTATTAGTGTGTTTCCTATTAGATTTCTTTAACAAAAAAACTTGTCTTTATATTTAATAGTGATGCAATGTATAAAAATTAAATCTAATATTGAGGGTGTTATAAAATCCACTAATCATATTGTAGATTCTTCTATAGATATTTATAATATTCATAAAAAAAAATCCATGATATATCCAATTAATTCACTTCAATCTAAAATAAGACACAAAAAATAACTCAAGTCTACATGAGTTAACCTTTTTAAACATTATTCTCAAGTCATGAAGTTGAAATAATATAATAGAAAGTAAAGAAAACAAATCATAAAGTCTAATTCTCAATCAACCCAATATTAAATGATAAAATTAGAAAAAAAATTAATTTAAAAAAAATCCGAGTCAACTGGATTAACTTACTAAACTCGTGATTCATGTTTTAAGAGTATGATAACTTAATAAAAAACAAATTTAATATGAAAAAAAATAATAAAAAACATTGATTGAAAAAAATTAAAACAAAAAACTAATCCAATAAACAATAATACAGTAAAATCTCATCTCTTTAAGTTTATTGGTAATAATTAGAAGTTGTATTTGTATCGATCTACGGACCTAAACCTGGCTCATCTATATACATAACACCCATGAAACCCTTTTGGGCTGGGTCAGAGCTACCTGTTTTTTTTAATACTAAGTTGATTGAAAATTAGATTTTATAAATTATTTTAATTTATTTTTTATGTGGTTATTTCGGTTTCATGATCAAGATCGCGAGTTTTATAAGTTAATTTAAATTATCTTTTAACATGATAATAGAATCATATCAAATCAATTTTCATATTATTTTTTTTTATAAAAAAAATCATTAATAATATCTAAATTTTTTTATATTAAAATAATTTTAATCCAAATAGCGTGTACAGTGATCCAGTGACATGTTTTGATCGATGGGATTTTATTGAATTGACAAAGGAAAGAAAAGGATAAGATGATCATGGAATAATACTCGAGGAATTACGATCAAAAAGGATCGTGCAAGTTGCAACCCGACATGCAAGAAAAGTTCTTGAACCGGATAATCTAAGGCTCGAGTTACCTGGATTTTATTAAAACAATGGATTACCTGGATTGATTGAGGTTAATTGAAAACGTTTTTTTATTTTATTTTAAAAAATCTTGACCAGTTTACTGGTCCGTAAGTTAATTTTTCGGAATGACCAGATCAAATTTAAATCGAGTGTCTTTGATTCTCGTCTCAGGGGTCGGAGCCGATCAACCCACCTTGCCGGCCGACTGAAAAACTGTGCATGCAAGCGAGGGTGCATGAATGAAAGATGGAGTAGCATATTATCCTTTCGATGTCAAGATCATCACCCATTGTTACTGCTATTCTACTCCAACCCCACCGACGAATGATTGTCTTTGATTTTGATGCCAAATCTTGTAGGCTTTCACAGCTATGGGATCTAGGGTGAGCAGCTCAAAAAGAATACTTCCTCTCTCCCTTTTTTGTTTTTTCCTTGGTTTTGCTGTTAAAAGTGGTGACGAATTTCGGTTAATTTCAGTTGAGTTTTTATTTTAAAAAAATAATCAAATTAAAATTATTATTTTTTAAAGTTAAAAATTGAAACTAAATCAAAACCAGTTTAAATTAATTGATTTTGATTTGATTTAGTTCGATTTATGTTGTTCAAAAACAATAAAACCAAGAAAAAACTTATATTCACAAGTCTAGGAGAAATTCATCTGTCAAACCAAAGTGTAATAGATTTAATTATCAGTTTTAAAATGCATCAATCGGTAATTTTTTCCAATAAAGTGATGAAGATCAATAACGTAAACTTACAATTATTTACTCCTTTTTAAAACCTCATGATTTTTATAGTATTAGAAATATATACGCAACCATGAAGAAAGAAAACTAACAGGAAAAACAAAATCTATGAACTTATTCCTGTTTATATAAACCAGGACCTGATTAAATTCTATTTAACATACAAGCAAAACTAGAATTGCAGATTATAACATAATAGAAAAGGCAAAAAATCTCAAAATTTAATTTTGAGATTTTTAGGTTTTCTAAAAATCCAATCTTTATGTTTTCTAATTAGTTAATTTAATTTTTTTCTTGGTTAATATTTTTTAAATTTAATCGGATTTTCTGGTTTTTTCTCACCCAGGCTGTTGGTATCCAAAAAAGTGGGTTCCGCAGGGCAAATCATTATATTATGCTGTTGATTGAGCACTTGGTACAAGATACATAGCCCATTCGTTTTCAACTTGAACAGTGAATTAACCTTGCACGGTTGCACCAGCTCAAGTATGCTTCCGTGACTCCTTGGACTTCTAGTTTGGGAAATAGGGAGGAAAGTTGCACTCCATTCTTTATGTAACCGGTCGCAGATGTTGACAATGATAACTTAATGTAATATTGTGGAAGTAATTGTTTTTTATGAATATTATTAGCTTGGTAATGTATTATAATAATATTTTTTAAAATTTATTTTAATATTAGTTTATCAAAATAATATAAAAATGAATAAATTTAAAATATAAAAAATATTTATATTTTTAAAAATATTTTTATACAGCAAAAACAAACAAAGGTACCCGACAAGCTGCATGAGCAAGGTGGATGTCACGCCTCTAGCTTGGGTTCGGTTACATCTTTGGTTAGGCCTTGGGCTTGCATATGATATCATGATGGTAACCCACAACTTGGATTTGTGACTAACAACGACTCTTTCGAGCCCTGTGGCTCTGCATATCCTATCCACTGTGTTTCTTCTTCTGCACGCAAATGGTCACTCAGTGTTCTCTCATTGATACAAGAAATGATCATGATTAGATGAAGCAAGACGAGAGCGCAACTCCATTTTAATCTGACTGCCGGGTCCAAGTTGAAACCTGTGTTATTATCTAGCAGTGAATCATTTTAATTTAATAATTTAAGTGGTAAGGTAATGCTTTTTTAAAATATAATTTATATTATTTTTTAATATATTCTCTTTGTAAAAAAATAAAAGTACTTTAAATTTAAAACTTGTATAAGTTCTCACTATTTTATACTTGATTTTTATCAAATAAATAATAATGGTAACATTCGAATTTATAACCGTTTAATTATTAAAATTTTAATATTATGTTAAAAAACTATTTTAATTTAATAATTTAAACTGTTAAATATAATTTTAAAATATAATTTATATTATTCAAATGAATATATAAAGGATATAGCATCTTCTGGTTTCAGACTGGCTCTAACCAGCACATGAAATCTAAGTAAAGTCATGGTTATCCTAACTATGACTGAAACATTGATCGCCACCGTCGACCGATACCTTCCATAATTAGCAAAATAAAAGGTTGGAATGACAAAACCACCTAATTATAATTAGAGCAGCTATACCACACACCAGGGAGAGGGGGGAGAAAAATTTACAAGAAAAGAGACAGAGGACCATATCAACCCATGATCTATCTGTTTGTCGATAAATTTATGATCTGCCTGTCGATTTAAGGTTCAATCATTACATCCATTGATTGATCTAGTTTATTTGTTTACATTTGATCCATCCTTTGAAACACAAAAGGGTTTTTCTTGTAATAAAATAAAATATCACTACAAGGGTCTCACTGCACAAAAAACAATTCAGCTCTCAAATCAGCAAAACATCAAAAGCATATGTAAAAATAAATGAAAAAAACGTATTAAAAAAAAAATTAAAAGAGAAATATAATAGTAAGTTAGGTGAGTTAATCTAAATTATTTTATTTAAAAAAACTATAAAATAATATGATTTTAAAAAATATATATTTTTCACTAACCAAATTTAAACCAAATATAAAATTACCAAATTGATCTGTCAAATCATATATAATATTATAATTATGCAATTTATCATATTTTTTAACACTATCATTTGAAAGTTAACATTATCTTACAATGATATTGCAATGTAGTGTTTTTTAGAAAGGTCCTTCTAATAATCAATGCTTGATAATAATTTTCACAATAAATACAATTCATTTAATACATTTTTAAAAAATCAAGCTAAAGAAAAAAAAAAAAAAACAGATAAAAGCAAAAGAGAACCGGACCGTCCATTCAGCAGTTAGATGATCCAACGGCTGGGACACAATGGCGGTACCAATCCACTAACAACCAAAACAACGATCAAAACAAACAAAAAACCCATCAACCAAAACAAACCACGTGTCATCAATCCCATCTCCAGCTAGCGGTAGATTCATCACAAGATCACCTGGAATCGCCAGTACCCAAGCAAATACCCACACCATTTCCCCTCCCTTTCTCCCCTTCTTCCTCCTTTCTCCCTTATTCCTGCCCCTTTTTTTCCTAGGGTTTCTCCAACCCCCATCACCACCGTTGATTTTTTGTTATGATCGAGAACAAGATATGGCAGCAAGCATGGATTTTTCACCGCCATTTACTCTACTAGAAGGCGGTTACAACAACAATGTGTCAGAAAATTTAGAGAATCTTAAACAACCCACTAATGGTAAACCTCCGTGTCATCTCCGTCAAAGTATGGACTCCGTCCGATTGCTCAACGCTTCTGATCTGGTAAGTAAGAAGGAAATTGATGATTGGATGTGCTTTTGATGAAAAGATTATGAATTGATTGATTTCTGTTTAGGCCCTTAATGTTGGGGTTGGGGTTGTGATTGGTAATTCACCGGCTGAAGAGGAATCGGAGTTCTTTCCGGCGGTGTTTCGATCGGGAAGTTGTGCTGAAGGAGGGCCGAAACAGTATATGGAAGATGAGCATGTTTGTATAGATAATCTTGTTGATCATCTAAGTGCTACCACCAGCGCCAATTGCCCTTCTCCTGGAGCTTTTTACGGGGTGAGTATATTTGAAACGTTTGATCTGTGTCTCTGGGAATATGGACAAGTTGTTAGTATCTGGAAATGGGTTTATATTGATTTTTGTTGATGTTTGTGGGCAGGTGTTTGATGGGCATGGAGGTACCGATGCGGCTTCATTTGTGAAGAATAATATCCTGAGGTTTATAGTCGAGGACTCCCATTTTCCGAATTGTGTAGAGAAGGCGATTAAGAGTGCGTTTGTGAAAGCTGATTATGCGTTTGCAGATGATAGTGCACTTGATATCTCTTCTGGCACCACTGCACTAACTGCTCTTATATTTGGAAGGTAAGTGAGATGTGTTTTTCGGTTAGATTTGGAATATTGAGGAGGATGTTCTTACCTAGGGTGTAGTATCAGTTGGCCATTGACCTTTAAATGTACTTGATCGGAGGGCGGCTTAGTTGTTTTGTGATTTGTTCCTGTAAAGTAATAAGAAAGCTGGAGAGTGAGTTAAAAGTGAGAAAGTAGAGGATGGTGATAGAAATGGGAGTGATGTACATCAGATCTGTCTGAACTTTTAGATTAAGTTGAACTGGGTTCATTAGCATGCAATACAAATAAATTAACTTTATATGTTGAGAGAATTAAGTGCTCGATCAAGGGCCTTTTGTTGTTTTTGTCTACTTTTAGTACTGTGCCATCCTTTTTAGGGATGCCTATGTGCAAACATGTCTTTCTGGCAAGTTCAGGATGTGAGAAACACTCTGTTTTTTTTCCTTAGCCGCTTTTCGTTTAGGTTTTGAGGTTTCATTCTCTGAAATAATTTTACTCTTTTACAGGACATTGGTAGTTGCCAATGCTGGGGATTGTCGAGCAGTGCTGGGAAGGCGAGGTAGAGCAATTGAGATGTCCAAAGACCACAAACCTAACTGCACATCAGAAAGACTTAGAATTGAGAAACTTGGTGGTGTCATTTATGATGGCTACCTCAATGGCCAATTGTCTGTTGCACGAGCCCTTGGAGACTGGCATATGAAGGGCCCTAAAGGCTCTGCCTGCCCTTTAAGTGCCGAGCCTGAATTGCAGGAGACAAATTTGACCGAGGATGATGAGTTCTTGATCATGGGCTGTGATGGCTTGTGGGATGTAATGAGCAGCCAGTGTGCAGTGACAATTGCTAGGAAAGAACTGATGCTCCATAATGATCCTGAAAGATGCTCAAGAGCGCTGGTCCGAGAGGCACTCAGACTCAATGCATGTGATAATTTAACCGTGATTGTTATTTGTTTCTCCCCGGATCCACCCCATCACATAGAAATCCCACAACCCCGAGTTCAGAGGAGTATATCAGCTGAAGGTCCAAACTTACTGAAGGGTGTTCTAGATAGTAACTCATGAAAAAAATGATGATCCATCACACCTTTGTACAAATACATTCGAGGTTGGAATCAGTAAGAACATCATTTCCTCCGAGCTGCTCCTGATATCCACAAGGCCATGGCTGCTATTCAGCTTTATTCAGGGAATAAATATGGCACAGAATGTGATTCTTTGAGTTTCAAAACCCTTTACAGTTGATATAATTTATGTTGCACCATTAGGAGTTCATTGTTCAGCTGTTTAGTTTCATGGACCTCCCTCTCATTCTTTACTTCTCCGCTGTACATAATTTGGGGGAAAATTGAGAGGTGTGATCTAACACTTCTCTTTTAAATAGTTGATCTCTTTGTTGTCATTCAATGAATTAATTGATTGCGAGGGATTTCCATGGATGCCTTGCTTGTTCCCCGGGTCGTTCTGTTATAACTGTGGTTTTATATAGCCTCTCTCCCATAAGCTTATGCCGTCAATTCCGTGAGCTATGTTTGTGCGTTTTGATGGTGAGTTGGTTTTTTAAGATACTGCTCGCCTGAAAGAAAATAGCTGATGAAATGAATAGTGGAAACGAGTTTAGACTCACTGAGTACCTGTAGGACGACAGTGAACGAGGAATTCGTGCTAAAATCCACAACTTTGAGTTTGACATAGGTGCCTGGCGTGGTGCCATTTGCTACCAACTTTCCCAGGTTTTCAAACTTCTTCGATATAAATTCAATTTTAAGCAATAAAATCACAAGAAACATGCGAAAAAATGGCATAATTTTCAGGTTTTTGATGAGAATATGTGATACCAAAAGTCCACAGTTGTCCCATCAAAAATGAAAAAGTAGTATCATGTGGAACACTAATTCAACATGGTACAAAGGCTGTCGATTTTGAGAAAAACTTTCCCACGGGTGATTGATTCCAAAAATTATTGGAGTTTCTCATAGTTCCCCATCTGGTTCATCATCGTCAGCATCCACCTCATGGGAATCACTGCATAAATAGATGAAGCTTATGTTAGTAAATAAATGAGAGCATGATTGTCAACCAGCATTTATGCAAATGATTAGACTGCTATCAGGTAGTTTACAATCTACAAACAGAACAATATTGAGGAAATGCCCAGGTGTAAAAAGTTTTTTCTTAACCAGTAGTTACGCATGAATACAGGTACTTCACAATCTACAAAACAATATTGATAAAAAATCCAGGCCCAAATTGTATTTTCTAGTTTTTAGTAGGGGCATGAGCCCAATGTGATGTGTATTGGGAATGCTGCTCAAGTCAGTGAATGGTTATCGATTCTTCCAAGTTAGGTAAATTGGCGGTCCTTTAATGCCAAGTCCCTGGGTTAATATATACTGCTAGCACTGACCTCGTTCATCTCAAGCACCAAGCAAGGCACACCTCTAACGGTAGTAACTATCCTTGTAACAAGCTAGTTTGCCTAAAGCAGGTATACTTGGATTTGGATTCAGCATTACCTTGACTGCTTACAGTGCTTGCTCAAATCCTGGCATAGAATCTTGCTCAAACGTCCTACTTTCACGGATCCTTTCTTTATCAGTTCTGCCAACTGCAAGATTAACCGTTCTTAGTAGCCTGAATTGTTTGCATATGTTAAAGAAAGACCGTTAACTTAGAAATGGCAAAACAGGATATGAAAACTCACCTCATCTTCAGTTTCCTCCAATAACCTGTCCCATTTTAAACATACAGGTTAGACTTGGTAAGCCATAAACTAGATGACATTAACATCCTTGGAATATGAGTGCAAATCACAAAGCCATTGAAGTGTATTTTGCAATGAGCGAAAAAGAGAGGGATGGCCAAACCATTTGCCATCTCACCTTCCACAATAAGATGATAAATCTTTTGAATATGCCTTGGCTTCTTGCTTGTCTATCAACAAATAAAAATAGAAACCAGCTTAAAAATTTGTAGTAGTTGAGTTGAACATAAAAGTTCAATGAGCAAGAAATGAAGAATGTATGACAGACATGCTGAGTTAGAACCAACCATCAGCATCACAACTAACAGGGTGGGCCAGTTCACCAGGGAAAAGGAAGTAATTCCACATCCTAGAAAAGCAAGGATAAGAAACTCTTTTGGTGTTCCAATCCCATTCTCTATAAGAAAGAAAACAAAATCATTGAAGAAAGAATATAGAACTTGAAACAAACTCCCTGAAGACAGGATACAAAATTTATGCTTGAATAGAATTCCTTTGCCATTATAGGGGCATCAAGATCTTCGTTTCCAGCTTTCCATCAAAATTTAAACTCACATGAACTCATAGGCTAGTGGACATCACAACTGAGCTACCACTCCTTTTGCAAGAGTAAGCCAGAGGTCATAGTCCTACCATCATTCACATTGTCTTACATCAAACACGAAAAACACCAATCGATCTACCATTTGAGATTAAATGAAACAAATAAAAGCATGAATTATTCAAATCAGCATGAATTATTCAAATCAGACATTCAATATAAGAAAAGGAGGAACATCATGGCTGCCAGGGACAAATTGGTTAAAGCACAATAGCCAAACCAAGACAAGAATAACTCCATGAATTCCTGACATGAACAAATACTTACTACCTGAAAGATTGTCCCAGCTATCCACTCTAACCCATTCATATCTTTTCGAGTCTACCTACAAAACATATTGAAAAGGATATTGAAAGTTCACTGAATCTGGTTTTTTTTTTTATATAAAAAAAACATAAGGCAATCATAAGAAAGCAGCAATATTAACAAGACACTACTCGCCATGGCGAGGAGAGGTAAGCAATAGATAACATAAAACTGAAAGGAAATAATGAAGCTTTACCTGTAGTCAATTACCTTTCCTTTACGTTGACCTTTAGAATCCAGTCTATGTCTCATATCCAAATGATCCCGCGGTCTTTCCTACACAATAATTTCCAAACCATTTTATAATATTGAAAAAAAATAAATAAAAAATCCTTACATTGGAAAGGCCATACTCTATCTCCTCCTGCGAAAGAAATAAGAAACAGTGATCGATTAAGCTCAATTAACCTCGGAAAAATTGATTAGTGAATAATCAAGCCCTAATAATCATCAAAAGGTAACAATATAGTACAGAGAGAATTAGAGGATTCTTGAAGATGTGAAAGAATGGAGAAATCGAAAGTACCGCAACTTGGGAAGGTCCAGGCCCAGGGATAGGCCCATGATACCGACAAGGCCAAGATGGACCGCGTTTGGGTTAGAGATATCTGGGCTAGTAAGTGAGATTTCATGGCCCAGTATTTGTCTCCCCTCTGCCTTTTCTTCTATTTTCTTTTTAAGGTTTTAGAATTATTTTAAAACTCATTCGACGAACAAGTTGAGAATTAATAAGATATAATATTTAATAATAAAAAAAAGGAAACTCCGTCCATGTGGTCCAAGAAAGCAAGGCTGTTCATCATATATTTTTTCTAAGTTCTAAAGTCACGATGCATTAAAATACTTGTGTGGACTTTATATTATTCTCTTTTATAAAATTGATATTCTCTTTCTCTGCTGTCCGTCCGTCCATCCATCCATCCATCCATCCATCACCATTGCTCGAGATGAAAAGCTGTGAATCAAATTCAAGGGCACTTGCTCACCAATTAATACGACAGTTTCCTTTTGTTGTCAGAGACATCGGTGCCAGAAATACATCATTACAAACAGTACAGCTTAATGTGTCCGTTTTACTTTTTTTTTTTTTTTTTTGCCCTCTCCACTCTCAATGATTTTGCACTGGAAATAGAACATCAGTCCATGTCTTTTTGTGCAGCCAACAACGTGGTGGAATTTGTTTTTAATTCGTTTTTTTTTAAAGTAATTCTCAAACTATTTTTTCACTTTCAATGATTTTGCACTGAAAATATAATATCAATTTAGAATCTGTTTCTTTGTGGGGTTATATCTAAGAAAATATTTGTTTTTGTGGTTTGATTTGTTTTTTATCTGAAAAATTATTAAATTAATTTCTTAAATATTTTTAGTATATTTTAATTAAAATTAGCAGCAGCCATCCTTCCAATAAATATGTTTTTTTTTCCTCTAGTATTCTTATATTTATTTATTAATTACAATTTTTTTTTTAACAATTTAAAAAACATAATTTTTACATCGTTATTATGGATTTAAATTTTTGCAGATACCGATATTAATATTTAAATTAATTAAATACATATATTTTTCGTCACTAAATTAATCCCTTTAAATTTAATTAATCCAAGTTAATCACTCATTTTTGTTTCAATAATCAAAATAATCTCTTATTATTATCGGCAAGAAATTGGAAGTAGGTCTCGACTTACGAGACACCTCACGGGCCCACTCACAACCTACCACTGAAAATTTGTCACACACCACAGTCACTCCACGACGTCGTATTTCCCACCTTCATAGAGCCCCGAGCCCCACTTAACCCTCGAAACCAATCAAACACTGCTCCACCTCGAGATCCTAGCAACCATCAACGGCTCTGCTAATATCTACTCTCCACTGAGCTCAAGTTATCTACCATGTCCAGACTCTGCAGAAAAAAAAGAGGTGAAAAACAAAAGGGAGAATGACAAATGGAAAAGAAAAGCGCTGACGCGTCGCTTTTATAAAATTAATATTACAAGTATCATCATCGAGTGCCATGTCGCTTTACTAAATACTGACCGACCGCCTTAACAAAAAAACTTGAACTGGATCCAAGCTTCAACTCTCTCAAGTCTTTGTTCATCAAGATTGGAAATTTTTTTTTCACTTCGCATTGTCAGATTTATTTCTTCCTACTATGATCTTTGTAATGTAAGTAACTCTCTCTCTCTCTCTATGTTTCTTATTTTTTTTATCTGTTTCTGGGCTTTGGATTTTGTGGTTGACGTTGGTATGAGGGTAATAAATTGTAGATTTCGAGTTAGTTTTATGCTAAAAATGGTTGTTTTAAGCTTTCCTGTTTTATATTTGAAATGGGTTGCGTTCCTTTCTTTCAGGGTTGTGTTTTCTATAATTGGATTTGGTTAGATAATATGGGGGATTCTTTGTTTTCCTTTTCTTAAAAAATGATTGTTGTGGGTTTTGGTTGAAGTCAAATATTTTTGATGATTTATAGTTGTGATTTTAGTGATGTAGGATCTGGTTTATTGAAAAACTATGTTATGGATCTGATAAATTGAATGTAAAGTCTATTTTTTTTGTTTTAGTTTTTGGTGTTCTTTTGCCTCTATGAAGATGATTGGGGGTAATCTTTGTTGGGTTCCTTTTTTTTTTTTTTGTAGATGATAGAAGGTGAGTAATGCTGCTTACAATATGGTTATGGGGTGTAATTTGTCGTGTGGAAACTAAGAGAGGACGGAATGTTTTCTGAGAGATTAACTGGAGAGGCATCTCTTCGCCGGGAATTGGAGGCTCTGAGTGTGTCGCAACGGCTAGTGAGAAGTGTTAGCCAGAAGTTGAGGAAGAAGAATAATCTTAGAGGTGAAGGAGAGGAAGAGGATGATTCAAGGGGAGTTTCTCTGAAATGTCTTACTTTGTATGGTATGGGTGGGGGCTGCAAAGTTGGTGCTGACACAGGTGAAGAATTTGGGGATCCGAGTGGTAGGAGGAGGTCATGCAGTGCTAGTGAAGAAGGAAAGGGATATAAACCAATATGTGGGAATGAGGAGACAGGGTTCGATTGTTTCTCATATGGGGTGAGAGAGAAGTTCTGGAAGAAAAACAGTAGAAAGGATTTAGAGCTTGAAGATTCGATTCAAAATAGCAGGTTGCATATGTTTCTTCCAGATGATGTACTGGAATTATGCTTAGTGAGACTCCCATTGACCAGTCTCATGAATGCCCGCCTTGTATGCAAGAAATGGAGATACTTGACCACCACCCCTCGGTTCCTGCAGATGAGACGGGAAGGTGCATATCTGAAGCCGTGGTTGTTTCTGTTTGGTGCTGTTAAAGATGGATATTGTTCCGGAGATATATATGCATTGGATGTTTCTCAGGACCAGTGGCATAGGATTGATTCCGACATTCTAAAAGGAAGGTTCATGTTTTCTGTTGCCAGTATTCAAGATGATATTTATGTTGTTGGAGGTTGTTCTAGCTTGACACACTTTGGTAGGGTGGATAGGAGCTCATTTCGGACACACAAAGGGGTGTGGGTTTTTAGCCCTTTAACAAAATCTTGGCGTAAAATTGCACACATGAGGTGTGCAAGATCAATGCCTGTTTTAGGAATTTCTGAGGTTCATTCGGACTTTACAGTGGTTCACAGTCATCAACATCGACAAGAACGACGTTTTCCTAGGTCACGTGTTGGTGGGGTATCGGATGTATATGAGGACCCACACAGGCTTTCACTGAGACGACAATATAGAAAGGCTTTTGATGAATATGAGCCTTCATTGTTACCCAATAGAAAGTCACACAGGTTCATCAGACAAAAAAATGATCAATCAAATACAAAGTACTGTAAGAGGTTTGTATTGATTTCTGTAGGAGGTCTTGGATCCTGGGATGAGCCATTGGATTCTGGAGAAATTTATGATCCCGTATCAAATAAATGGACAGAAATCCAGAGGTTGCCAATGGATTTTGGGGTGGTTTGTTCTGGAGTTATTTGTAATGGGATTTTTTATGTTTACTCCGAGGCAGACAAGCTCATGGGATATGACATTCAAAGGGGCTTTTGGATGGCAATCCAAACCTCTCCATTCCCTCCTCGTGTTCACGAGTATTACCCTAAACTTGTATCTTGCAATGACCAACTATTTATGCTTTCAGTCTCCTGGTGTGAAGGGGATGGTCAAATAGGCCAGAGAAACAAGGCTGTTAGAAAATTGTGGGAGCTAGATCTCATGTATCTTACTTGGACAGAAGTTTCACTGCATCCCGATGCGCCAATGGATTGGAATGCTGCATTTGTTGCAGATAAAAACCTAATATTTGGGGTTGAAATGTTCAAAATATTTGGTCAAGTTTTGAACTTCTTGACTGTATGTGATGTGTCTGGCAGGGGGACAAACTGGAGCCACCTTGCTAGGAATCACATGACTCATGAATTGGACGCTTCCTCGTGCATGACTAAATCATTGGCTGTCTTACATCTCTGAAGTCCTTAGTGAATGCTGATTTGTGCTGAGAATTTTAGACATTTATTTACCCACACTAGATTTTGAGCACAGATTGTGATTTGGAACATCCGAATTTCATATTGAATTCTTTGGGCATGATCAATTTGCTTGTCTGCAATTTCATCTGTGTATTTTCTTCTCCACTGTTTATATAATTCATCCTGTATTCCTGATCTTGTTTATGTTCAATAATAATGAATTTGTTCTCTTGTGTATCCAGTACTCCAAATAGGAGAAGTTTGTTGATGATAATCCTTTATATCCTTCACTTTACATTTCATGCTTGAACAATGAATGTTTATGGTGGCAATTGCAGGGAAGGCCTGTGTGGACAATTGATTTGTAGATCCTACTTCATGAAGCAGACTGTATTTGGTGACGTTTGTGACCACAATTTTAAAGATTCAAGATTGTCCAAATCGATCCAGCCTCAAGACCAAAGTCTCTGGATCCTTGCGTTAACAATGAATTTTTATGGTGGCAATTGCAGGGAATGCCTGATGCTAGCAATATGGACAATTGACTTGTAGATCCTACTCCATGAAGCAGACTATTTTGGTGACGTTTGTGACCACAATATTAAAGATTGAAGACTGTCCGAATCAATCCAGCCTCGAGACCAAAGTCTATGGATCCTTGCGATTGCTTCAAAACTTTTTTGTCTATGCTTGGATTAAAAATTTGCCATAAAAAAGAAGGTTAAGGTACTTTGCTTAAACTCAACAGCTGTACCCTTCCCTTGAGGATGTGGTTCAAAACCTGTAATGCCATCACTGACCTAAGCTGCTCCGATTCTTAAAGGTTACAACACTGGATTATTCAATAAATTGTTGATTGATCTCAGAAAATATAGAAGGTTAAAAGAATGATTAATCTTGGAAGATGGAAAAGAACTATAACCAATATCCAACTCTCAGTACTAGTACAATATATGTAATCGTGGAAGAAAAAAAGAGGAAAAAGAAATAAAAAGGAAAGCAAGAAGTAGCATGATTAGAAACCAATGAACACTTTCAAAACCTTTACAGATGAAAAATCTGTTTACAACAATATCTACCTGCAGCTTAACGCTAGCATAACCATAAATGGCTCGGGACACACGATGAATTACATACAGCTCCAGGATCGGTAAGCGGCCTAACCCATATTTGGAAAGATACCAGAGAAATTGGGTATCTTATCAACATGTTTCAGGGCACGCTCAGCAATCTGCCGTGTTCGATAGTCAGCATGCTGGAAAGCATCAACAAGTGCAGTACTCACATTTGGATCTCCAGAAACTTCATATGCTATGTCTTCAGTCCGTAAAAGTCTCTCAACAGCCCAAACTGCCCTCCTTCTCAGATTCTCAGTTCGTTTCTCCAGTAACACGTCAAGAATAGGTCTAATTCCCTCTGCCGCACACAACACTGCAACCCCTTGTTCAATGGCAACCCCATCATCCAACAAAGTAGAAATTGCTGCAAGAGCTGCTTCAACCACTTTCTCATTCGTGTGGTCTAAAAGAGCTACCAGCTTCTCAACAGCCTGTCCTTCCAGAAGACAGAATGAATCTTTTAGGGAACATGTTCCTCGGTGGAGCCGGCACAATCCAGTTATGACAGGCTGTTTGCTAAGACATGAAAAGATTGAGGCACAGAAAGCAGGAGGCGGTAACTCAGGCAATCTTGTTAAATTTTTTGACTCTTGAGATAAGTTCTCTAGTGCCATTGCAGAGACCATCTGTACATTGTCAAGCCCATTCGACTGAAGCAGTTCAATGAAAAGAGCAGCAAGATTGTGCTCACGGGAGAGATTAATGGCATCCGGCTCTTCAGCCAACACAAAAGTAACCCTTGCAAGAACCCGTACTAGTCCTTCTAAAAATGGTGTCATAAAGCGGGCACCCCTAATCTCCCCCTGACGGATCTTTACCACTATGGAGATGATTAGGGGAAAGGCGCTTTCATCTAGCATCTGCCTAGTGAGACCCAAATCCCTCTCTGGGAGCTCAGCTAAAAGGCCAACTGCAGCTGCTTGCTCTTCTGTGATTCCTACGTTTTCTGCTACAACCTTGAAAAGGCTTCCAAGCTGGCCAACTGTGCCACGGAGAGCATCAGCTAATTCCTCCCCCATGTGTGGAGAGACATTCTGGAGAAGTTTTATGGAAGCTACACGCAAATCCCTCTGGGGGGCCTCAATAAACTGAACCAAACTGATAATAGCACCTGAGCTTTTAATGGCAGCGACAACATTTAAAACAGTAGATGGAGAACTAGTCAGTCCAACAAGAACCTGCAGAAGCTTGCATTCAATAGCTGGACCAGTGTTGCTAATTAGATGGAGTAGGTTCTGCACTATGTCTTCTGAAACAAGAGTCTGATGGTCAGGTCCAACAGGAATCAAATCAAAGTCATTGCCGGAGTTTACAACATTGGAGAGAATTGTGGCTGAGACCTCTTTGAGACGCATTGGGAGCTGGTTGGAGCCAACAGTAAACAGGTCTTTGACAAGAGGAGGAAGAATTCCAGCCTCAATCAAAACCTTGGCACTTGCCTCATAAGAAGAAATTTGATTCAAAGCTTTCAAAGCAGCTTCTCTTGACTGTACATTACCACTTCTCATTATATTGATCAGAGATGAACCAACAGCTCTAGCAACATGGACTTTCACATCATTGTTCAAGACTAGCTCACCCAGGTATGAAGCCATAGACAGTTTAGTTTCTGGTGGGCCTGCAACATTTTCTTTCTGGTTACACATTAATCAGAGGAATATGGCATGTGTATGATCAGATGTATGCATTTGGACCTAAATATCAAGGATGTCAAAGAACCATCTCAACCCAAAAGTTTAAGATATTAGGTGAGATCCCAAGATTTGAGTTGTATTATTCTCTTACACACCCCTTCAAATGAAAACCCTTTAAAGTTGAAAATTGGACAGATTCACACTACCACGTGCTATTAATTAATTTTAATTAAAAGAAAAAATGAGATTCAAACTTATGATCGTTTAATCATTAATGCTCTAATACTATGTTAGATAAGGTCCCAACCCTTCAAGTGAAAAGCTCTTTCTCAACCCAAAAGTTTAAGATATTAGGTGAGATCCCAAGATTTGAGTTGTATTATTCTCTTACACACCCCTTCAAGTGAAAACCCTTTAAGCTTGAAAATTGGACAGATTCACACTACCATGTGCTATTAATTAATTTTAATTAAAAGAAAAAATGAGATTCAAACTTATGACCGTTTGATCATTAATGCTCTAATACTATGTTAGATAAGGTCTCAACCCTTCAAGTGAAAAGCTCTTTGAGCTTGAAACTTGCATAGACCCACAATGTTTTGATATCATGTCAAAAAATCATCTCAACCCAAAAGCTTAAACTATTAGGTGAGACCTCAAGATATGACTTATATTATTCTAACATGATACTACAATTATGGGAAGAAAAAATACGTGAAACCAATTTTTTTAAAACACCAAGTTGAATTTTGGAAAAAAATAGAATTGGAGGACCAAATGAAGCAAATACTTCAATAGCAGCATCTGTAGATCTACAAAATAGCAACTAGCAATCATGATGTGTAAAAAAAGAAAGGGTAAAAGCAGCAAAAGTTGCAATTTATATGGCTTCTACCATCTTACCTCCGGATCACAAATTTTAACATAATTAGTACAGGTGCATTAGCAAAGGACAACCCTAATGTTTGCATGAAATTAAAAAATAATAGAAACATTGAGCTCAAAGGAGGTACCTTCAAGGATTTGATTCAAAAGAGGTTTCAGTCTACCATTTTCAGCCATCTGCCGTACATTGTTCTCACACTTCTCCAGATTTTCCAGAGTTTTATCAGCCTTCTCAACAGTTGAAAGATTTTCTGATTTGCTGCTTGTCATTCCAACCAAAATGAGAATTGCTCCATTGATTGAACCAATCTTCTCGCACAAGGCTTCGGATTTTGAGAGCTCAAGCAGCAAGGAGACAGCTTCTTCCCTTTCTATGGATTGCTCATGAGACAAAAACTTAACTATGGTCCGCACTGTGTCACCCTCAGCCAGTATTGCCTGGAAACAAAGAAGATCCGTTAACAGGAGACAGGCAATGTATAACTCTGTTGATGTCAAGGAAGCTACACAGCAACACATAACTATAATAACAGCAACGCATCACTCTAATGATGTCATGGAAGCTATACAGCAATAACAAGCAAACCTGGCACGACCTTATTATCAGCATCATCCTCGACCACAGTTTGAAGGGTTTCCAAAGCAATACACCGGACTCTACGACTGGTACTCTTCAACATTTCAACGATCATAGGTATTAAATCAGCATTGCGCACAACATGCTTATTCGATCGGCTCTTATGGCACATGTATTGAATATACTTCAAAGAATGCATAACATCACTTTCTGGACTGCCCAGGTTTAGAGATCTGCATGCCATATCAAGTTGAACAGCTTCATTCCTAGCAGTCCACTCTTCAATGGTGTTCCGCAAAGCTATGCTGGGGTTGAGGTCTGTGCTTTTCAACTCCTTTTGAGTCAAGGGGCAAACCAACTTCCTTCCACTCTCCTTGCATTCCTTGAACCACTTCTCTATTGCTTCACGTTCAAAAGTTTGACCATTTTCTAAGGTGACAGGATCACGCATAACCTGCTTTGTTAAAGGGCAGACAAATGCATCATAAATAGGCTCTACACGGAGTCTTTCAAAGTAATGACTGTCATCTGATTGGCTACCAGGATCATAACTTCCATCCCAGCTTTCGGCCATTTGATCTAAATAAACCTGCTGCAATTAAGCAGTGTCCAGTCAGAAAACGCTAAACTTAGTTTTTCCCAAGTCATATCCTCGCTTTGATAAGGCAGTAATAACAGCACAAGGAGAAGATTAAATTGGCCCAAGTTTAAGAAAAAAGAGATTAATCACAGTAAAAGAGAGCAAGCAAGCATACAAAAGTAACGTTTCCCTTCTAATCCAGTGACAATACCGAATTGGCAATCTAAACCTCAAAATTGCCATTTCGCAAGCTCAATTATCCAGTCTAGCAGATAACAAGTTCAACTATAGCAATGAAAGAAAATGTGGAGATGAAGAAGTGCACAAGCAGGCAGGCACTGACGAGTTGCGCAAAGTAATAGCACGCCTTTCCCTTCCATTTCAGCGAAAATTGTGGATAATTGTGCGGTAAATCACCAATTCTAAGTCCCCGAATTTGCTCAAATTATCTAATCTAGAGGATAACACTTGCAGCAAACATTAAAAAAAAAAGAACAGACAAGTCGAAACAGAGAGGACATCAAGAAGTACAGTAGTACTGATGGGCAACAAATGTTCATAAATGCATTAGGGATTGGCAAAACATCTTTAAAATATTCAATATTAACGATGCCCAACAGAATCACTAACACTTTTAATCAATGATTTATCAAATTAACCGAATTCCCCCATTAACACCACAAATCAAACTTAAACTCAAATACCCTTTTCTTCTTACTGCTCTGTGAGCAAATTAGGAAACAGCAAAGATCACAAGCAAGAGAAAGAAACTCCTTACATTTCAAAAACATTGAAATGCAAAATCCCATTACAACAGCCATACCTATATCCTCCTTGAGCTATCAAAAGGTCTCCAATTTACAGAGATTCCAAAAACCCTCTTCCCTACTTCTTGTTTGGCAATTCAACAAGTAGGTCCAGGAGAATTGAACCATCCATGAGGCCGATTCAACTTCGATTATTAGGGCTTATTTCCCTTATTCGAAATGGGAAACTAATATGAGTAGGAAACCGAGAGGAAGGAGAAGTAGGGGAAGGGAGAAAAAGGGTGCTGTATTTTGTTTTTTTTTTAATATTATAATAAATATTTTGTAATTAAATAGTGGTAAAATAGAAGAGAAACCAACAAGAAGAAGCAATCAAGAAAGGAGAGTGAAAATGATCAGCAAAGGTAGAAAAGGTTGACCAAAACAAGATAGTCGTCATGGTTTTTTATTACAGTTATTTTTTTAACTTTCAGTTGACGACAGAAAGAGAGTGAAAATATTTTCCCTTAACTATGGTCAGTTCTGTGTTGTCGGAGTTTAGAAGCTGAACCTTGGGTCCCACTTAATTGGGTAGATTCGTGGGAGTCTTGCCTGTTTATGGTTGAAACTGAACGATAAACTATAATTGAAGGAGAAAATCTAAGCAACAACCATCTCTGCTTGATTAAGCAATAAGCGGGAAAATTGAAAAATCGTTGGTTTCTTTTTTCTTTTTTCAGCCTAATCTGAACAACTTTCTCGCATTTCTAAATTTGTTTGGATTTTAAGTGAGGATGTAAATTTTAATAATTAAAGGCTCTTGAAATTCTGGCTCCGTTTACTGTAAATATTTAGAATGAATTACTCGTAATCTTTTTTAAACTGACTTTTGATTTTAAATGTTTTTCTTTAAAATCATAAAACTTAGACTTAACTATTTATTATTATCGTGTTAGAAGTAACTTTTAATCTAAAAAGAGATGATTTATTTATTTTAAACCAAAGACTTTCATGGCATTCTAAGTTTGATCTCAAGATTTGTAAATCAGAACCATATAACCATCCATCTTAAACAAAGTAGTTATTTCAATTTTTATTTTTTTATGGTGACGGGTGAATTGGATAGAGTGTGATGGATATCCAATTGAAAGATCATTTGGATTGAGGACTTGATTAAGAATTAGGCAATAGTTGGAGGACTTGACAAGTAATTGCAGAAGTAGACCTGGACAACCCTACAATCTTGTCTTTTAGGGGAGTACTTGCCTTTTGGTTTTGGATGATGAGGCCCTTGAGTTGCCACGTTTGTGGGTTCTGGTAATTCTTGCAAGAATTTGAAATCTCGTGCTGATTAGTCTTGCTCGTATAAAAAGGCTTAAGCCGATAGCTGCTTGGGCTTTGTTGCGTATACATGCTAGAATAGTTTGTTTTTGTTTAGGTTCATCTAGTTACATGCCCCGCGTGATGCCGCAGGTCAATTATTTTTTGCATTTTAAAAATAGCCAAGATCTAAAAGTGTTAGGTTTTTTTGCAAAGTTATATCCAAGAGTCTCAGGTTTGGTTGCAACGCCTGACCCAAGAGTAATGTTTATAATATTAATAATAACATTAAACTTGGGTTAACCCTTAGCATAAAAGTATCTGGACTGCAATACCAGACCCAATAGCATTGGACGTGGGTCTGGCTGCAAGGTCGTGTCATAAAAATGTGATAATTAAATAGATTAGTTAAAAAGAAAAAAAACCAACAAGAAGAAAAAAACTAATGAAAAAAAAATATATGAATTAATTGGGTTAACCCTTCAAACCAGGTTAACCCGTCATACCTTGAATTCGCATCGTGAAAGTTTGATAATTAAAAAGAAAAAAATAAATTAATGGGTTAACCCAGAATTAACTGGGCTAACTCGTCAAACCAGGTTAACCTGTCAAACCCGAAATCCGTGTAATGAAAGTTTGATAACTAAATAGAAAAAAATTTAACATTAACAATTTAAATTAAACGAAAAAAATTAATTAAAAAGAAGAAAAAACAAAAGGCATCAGCCTTTTCACTGTGGACTGCACTGTGCAGTCTACAGTCAAAGACATAAAAAAAAACTAAAGGCATCAGTCGAGAACTACTTAGAAAAAAATTTAACATTAATAAACTAAATTAATTAAATAAAATTAATTAAAAAGAAAAAAGAAAAAAGAAAAAAAAACCTCTAAGAAGAAAAAAAACTAAATAGAAAGAAATTTAACATTAACAAACTAAACTAAACGAAAAAAATAATTAAAAAAAAAGCAAAAAAAAATAAAATTCAGGTTAACCCGTTAAACCCGGGATCCGTGTCATGAATGTCTGGTAACTAAATAAAAAAAAAGTGAACATTAACAAACTGAACTAAACAAAAAAAATTAATTAAAAAGAAAAAAAATCCGGGTTAACTCGTCAAACCATGTTAACCTGTTAAACCCAGTATTTGTGTCATGAAAGTCTGATAACTAAATAAAAAAAAAATTTAACATTAACAAAC
>Ga0307517_10000450_pt1 | contig 70613 bp, 79 predicted proteins | sample 23_EM_MG_FD_194515 | JGI IMG/M metagenome (GOLD analysis project Ga0307517, IMG submission 194515) | Populus trichocarpa ectomycorrhiza microbial communities from riparian zone in the Pacific Northwest, United States - 23_EM | ecosystem: Host-associated > Plants > Roots > Unclassified | place... | reverse complement strand
TCCGGCTTAGGACCACATCATCATTGGGTTGGCGTGCGAATAATTTGGAGGGATATATCGCGTCCCGAGGGCGGCCGTTGTTTTCAAAGGGGTGATACATGGAGAAGCAAGGCAAATACACTGCACTTGCCTCCCCCAAGTTTTTCGATTTTCGATTCTCACTTTATGCAAGTTTTCTTTGTGTCGGTGTGCGCTCTTTTTAGTACTGATGCCAAATCCCCCAGATAGCGGGGACAATATCTAGGGTAGGTTTATAAAAGTAAGTGCCCATTGTCAATGAGGCTCAATGCTTGAGAAAGAGCCCATATTTGTAGCCGCCCTAGGACATCGTTAACATTTCTGACAACGCTCGAGCTTCGCGTGCTATATTCGCTGTCTGTGATTCCTCCCCAAAACGTCTTGGACCCGCTGTTGTTTCGCATCTTCTCCCGCAGCTCACCCCTTGAGCACGGAGTTGATGGTGAATCCTCCTCGTGCTTCTGGACTCCAAGACTGTCGATGTATTTTTGACATCCTAACTGTTCAATTCACTGCCATGTCCTACAATGAGGTAGGTAGGTAAGTTATCCTGCCTCCGACATTCCGTTCCCAGATACACGTAAGTCCTCCTGATCAACGTGCGACATTTTGCCAATGCCAAGTCTCACCGACGTCGATATCATGCCTAGGACAAGTGGAACACCCTTCGTGTTCGTATGAATTCAGCAGACCCAGAAGTTTTGGTTAGTCATGGTTGAGTATTGTATCACTGACGTGCCTATCTTTCTCCATTGGCCGGTAGGTGCCAACATCACGCTCTCTAGCTTACCATGCTCGCGTCGTCGATTTCTTTCACCACCATCCATTGCCATCAAGACCGACTGTCATCCTTGCCGTCCAGTGCACCGCGATCTGCCGCAACCAAAGACCCCCGACCACATTATTAAGGTATCGTCAACACCTCCCTTCTGCAGAGTGATGTCGGGCGCGTTTTTGAGTGGTGGAAGCAGTTCGTCGGAGTTTCGCGGTGAACACTGCAATGACAAGTTCACCTGGCCTAGCGTCGCCGCTGCGAATCATATGACTCGCACGGTGGAACTTGCAACAGTTTAAGACGATGGTAGAAGTGACCAGGGAGTATTAACATCCCTTGAACGACACGAGAGTATGACTGTGGGAGTGAGAAGTGCCTACAGGTTCAGAAAACTCAAAGCTAAGGACAGATACAATGTGAACGCAACGTTTTAGGGAAGGAGAAGCATATCAGTAAAATTCTCTATCGATTAGAGTTGTTGAACATACCGATGCGATTATGTTCAATGCTCCTACCTCGCAGACGTGCTCGGGAAACAATATAATCTCACTCTCAGCTCGGAAGACCTGCGCGAAGTCATTGTAAATCTTTCTACTGTCCTTGTTTCAACTTCGTTGCAATTTTTTCACTCATTTTACGTACCCAGGTATTATCAATATGTTCCAAATGTATTGTAGACGGTCAGTTGAATCCGAGTATTATTCTCCTCCCATATTTAAGATCATTCGGCTGGGTCTTACAATGGAAACGTCGTTTGGCATACAATGAACATGTGTGCAACAGTCCATTCTGGATGGCTGGCCATATCGTGTCCATCACAATCAACGTCTGTTGGCGATCTGCGCGATAAACCACAGCTTCGCCTGCATTTTCATATCGCGCCAGCGGAAGTCCGTCGACACACAGCTCAATGTTCATTTTGATTATCGAGAAGGCAGTGAGATTGGTAGGATTACTCGAAAAAAAAAAGTGGAAAGGCCATATATCACATCATAGTATATCAAATTGTCGAAAACTGGGTCATCAATATTGCTACGAGTCGTGAGCAGTAAGCGACCAAGGCTTTGACAAGTATCTGAGACAGACCCACCTGGAAAATGTCCATGTTCTTTATCTTGCGTCCACCCCAGAGAGCATTCCCCAGTCCCACACGCCACTTCGAAGGTATATATTTCCTCCATTAAGCACGTGAAGTTATGGCTCCAGCTGCTGTTACGCTCCAGATGAGGTTCTCCGATTAACCCACCGCGGTGAGGGCGGTTAATATAGGACAAAGAGTCTCCATATAAGCGTTTCTTATGGGCGATATTGTAAATTTGGATTGGCGCAGAAGGAATGACGAGGGGATAGGCATTGTCTGCAGAAGGTGTGGTAATGCTCAGTTCGCATCGCTCCATTCCATAATCGAGAGCTCTAAATTGAACGATTGTAGAAATCTAGGAAATTATTAGCAATGAAGAACACTGCCTTTGGAAAGCAGTGGACGCACAGATGAGGTGACGATCATATCTGACAGCTCAGGATAGACCGTCCCAATAGAAGTTCGCACGCCCTTCCGAGGCTTCGTCACTGCGTGTGGTCGTGAAGAATCGATATGTGCCATGAGCATGGGGAAATTGACAAAACTTTTCACGTCCGCCGTTGGTGTGGTGTTCCGATAGATCTTATCAAACCCAATGAATTGGGAAGGCCTTTTCAACCTGTCGATATCCTCCCGAGTCATACCCTGAGCGGTGAGGAAGCTTGTGGCGGAAGGAAATGTGTAGGGTCTTGAGGTTGAAGTGAACCGGATGCTCAGAAGGTTGAAGGCTATGCAGATGATGGAGACAAAAATTGCTGCCCAAGAGAGCCTGTCACTCCGGTTCCGTGCGTTTCTTGCTGCCTCGTCGTCTAAGACCTGAGGATCATCGTTAATGGGTAGCAATTGGTAGTCCATAGAGCGTGTGGTGATTATAGTCTAAGTGATACGTAGGTGAGCTATGAGGCGCATTCATTGCCAACTCCGGCAAGATCGCAGGCATAGTAAAAGTGTCAAACTAAAAAAGACGCATGCGAGGATACGGCATTGTGGCATCTGGTGGAAATACTTACTACCATATGGTTAACCAGCCTCTTAATTTCGGATTAGACTAAGGAAGTCGCTGGCATTACATAATGGCAATTATCGCACAGATCCGAATGTAGAAAATACACAGAACGCAAGGTATCCGGCCCATATTTATGCAGACAAACTATATGTGCAAACTTTGTCTTTACCTCGAAAGAAAATACATGCTTGCCACTGAACCTCGGTTGTGTAACGTGTTCAATTGCCAGTGATAGCCGAACTAGACGCCTTCGTAAACTATCCGTAAGCATTTGAAGTTCCTTTACCCGCGTTCATCGGTACTTGACCCAACACTCCAAATCCCATTTTTCTGTGCACAGGGCAACGTTTCAAGTACGACTTCTTTGGATTCTTTCACTGCCTGTTCAGATAAATTAGAGTGGAGGTAAAATGGGTATTATTGATTGATTGATATCTACTTACCCGTTTCTCTACCGCCGTCATCAAAGCAGTTCCGCATCCGAGGGGGCCCGAATTCCGTCAACACTTTGACGGCGCTCACAGCTTCCGCGTTAAATATAAGCTAAATCCTTGGAAGGGATTTATTGAGATATGAAGCATAGCAGAGAGGAGCGATGCGGGCGAAAGTGCGAAGCACTTTCCCGACACATGCTCTCGGATCCTGACCTAATCCAGGGTGTCCGAACAAACGCTGCGATGGGTGGGAGGGTTGAACCACTCCATGCAGCAGTAATCATCGGTAACTACTTAAATAAAGTACTTAATTCCTTTACCCTGTAAAAGTCAGAATACGAAAGCACATGGCGATGTAATTGGCAATTAGCTGAATAGCATTCATTTAGCATGGAGTAGCGAATGATTAAGGATTCGCGCTGGTGAAAAGGGTGTGGAGGGTGGGTGAAAAACAAAGAGAATGGTGCATAGGTGCACCCGAAAACTCGACAGCACGTCTCGCCCGAATCGTGACGCGACAGAGAGAAGGACAAAAGACCTGTCATCATTGTTTGGGTCGACAATGATGAGTGGTGGTTTGTCACGTGCTTTCCGCTGGTTCAGAGTCCGAATTCTAATCTACGCTAAGACGAGAATGTAACTGCGAGTGACGGATTCAACCACAAAATCCACTCCGTCGATCTGTCTTGGTCGTTACCGAAGGTGGACGTGCGTTCAATCCGGAGCCAGCCACACCTCCATTCTGTTCCCGCCTCTCATCCTCCGAGTTCCTCATCCTCGACTTCAACCGCCGCTTAACCTTCCCAGACGGTGTCTTCTGCACTCCTCAGTCTAACCCCACACCCATGGTCCGCGAATGCGATCCAGATACTGACACTAAGCCCGAGCCTCCGGAAACAGTTGACGAAGGAAACACCGAGCTCGCTTCACTACGACCCAACGAAGCAGAAACGATCCGTCTCGACGTAAGATGCAAAATTCGGATGAATGGGGGGGTTGTTGATGCTGATGTAGACTGTAGGACGACCCTCGCCGCTCCAGGAAAGCCGCAAAGACAACTGACCCTCCGAATTCGGGAGTGGATGAAGAGAATACGGCAACGAAGGCGGCGCAGCTCCTTTTCCCGGCGACGGACCCCGCGCCACCACCGCGATTGAAGAACTCCACACACACAAAAGACCGGGCGAAGACGGTACAACCCCAAACCCACCACCCGTTGATCCCGGACGTGCGGAAGAAGCGCCTGGACTGCCAGTCCCACTGAAAGCTCGAAAAAAACCAATGTGTTGGGTGTCTGCTGCTGCGGAAGTACTATTCAGGGTTGAGGGATACGACGATAACGTTGATGGTTCCCGTGTAAAGACGACGTGGAGGGTTTGGGACGTGGAGTACGGTCTGGGGCGTCTTGTGATTGCGATTCCACTGCTAGAAGGAACGGGTAAATTAGAAAATGACTGAAAGAAATGAATAGTGAAGACAACCCACCAATATGAAGGCGTTGAACTCGTTCCTCTGACCCCTCCCTACTTCTTGACACTTCCGATACGATTCAACAGCGTCGAACCACCTTTCGTAGGTCTAGCAGGCATGGTGATCGTAGATCCCGACGCCGTCATCACCAGCGCAGAAGGCACCGCCGAGACCGAACGTTGAGTAGGTAGTGGCAGTGTCGGCTCGAGGACATGGCGGTGTTGGTGACGCCCATCCACAGAATATATGCTGGACCTTGACCATCCGAGAACGAATACCGACAGGTCATATCGACCAACTTGGCTCTCCCTTCTCAGAGGGGACGGCTCTTCTTCCTTAACGGCCTCCTCTCTCGCTCTTTCTGTATATGCGGCGAAGGGGCAACAAGGCGAGACTGGACATCGGATGTGGATGGGAGCCGTAAACAAGAGGGGTCGACGATGAATAGGTATGGATGATAAATGAGACGGAAAACGCGCTGGCCGTTGGAGAATGAGGGAAAGGCTCGGGCGATGGGTGTTGGTTATTAGAGGGGAAGAATGGCAGAGGTGGTGGCGGCGCAGGTGCGAACGGAGAAAGCGCACCACTGGCAACAACATATTATTTCTCAGACGAGCGAGATTTTCCAATTGGAAAGGGTACAACACTGCGTTCGGTGCGATGTACGCTTCTTCACCCCGCAAACCGTTGTGCATGCGTTTGTGAAGGTTTGTGACGAGCATGTACTCCTTGCGTGGGTTTGATGACTAATGACACCGCCACAGAATATCTACGGACTCATCAAATGTAATTTAAAATCAAATGGGCTTTGCATGCAGAAACTACCGAGTGGCTCGCTAAGCGATTGGTAGAACATGCCGAGTCCATATATTTGGGGAGCTTCTCAAATCTCGCGGTTAACAATATTAATTGTCGACCAAGGGCTTTCTTTTATAGTTAATATTATTATGTAACAGTGTCTACGGTGTGTCGAATATATCCGGAAACCAAACGGAGCGGCATCAAGTTCGGATATAAGTATGTCCAAAATTACATAGAAACATTGCTTCAGAAAAAACTTTCCGTTAGCCAATGCATCAACTTCTCGCGACGCATCGGGAGATTGTCAGCACCAACGACCCCAAAGGTATCGTTATAAAATGAGATAAGGCGAAGAATATCATTACTGGTGGCAGCGAATGGATTGAGGTTGGCCGGAGCAGTTCCTACATCAGGTGGGGGGTTGATATCAACGTTAGGAGGTAAATGAACACCTCCATGGATCTGTTGTGCAAGAGCCGTTCCAGAGCCAATGACCTGCAGACAGTATCAACAAAACATGGCCATTGCAAAACAGTAAATGTGCTTACCTCCTTTCGACGTGAACCATATACCTGGCCTGGACCCAGAGACCGTAGATGTTGATTTCTCTTGACTATTCTGGCATTCTCCATTACAATCTCAATCCTGCTAAGCCGCCGATCTAGTCCATTGATTGTCACGGTGTTATTCATGACGTTGACTGTGTTGTTCATGGCATCGACAGTGTTGTTCATGGCGTTCAATAGCGCGAGGATGGCAGCGTTTCCCCCTTGATCAAACTGAAGTTGCCCATCTGTTGATAAATGTGAACTCAAAATTGGTCCAAGCCACGGATGAAACAACGATCTGAAACTGACAAGTGGACCTGAGAACAGTGGCACGATTCTTGGCAGTCTCGACAACTTCCTCTGTAACGGCTTGCTCATCCACTTGTCGCAAATTGAATCAGGACACATCCTAATGGTAGATGAATAATGTATTCACATTGGAGGTGTTCCAGAGATGTAGCAACCCCTTGAGCTCGCTTCGCATTGAGTATGTCAATAGGATCGCCAATCGCAATATTTTCATCAAGGCGAAGAAGTTGAACGATGTTGGCTGGGATGCCGGGGTGTAGGTCGGAAATGCTAGTAATATTAAAGGGATAGACCTGCTGTGGCTGGGCTATGATGATCGCTTTCGAGCATTGGAACCCGTGTTTGAAGTTTGAACTTTGGGTTGTTTTGTTTGGCCAGTCCACGTGATTAGTAAAGTTGACCACGTGCCAAACGAGAGAGTAAGGCGGGGGTCAGTCGCATCTGGGGTTTGGTTCGTCGCACAGCTCGAGATCGCGCCACCTCTCAACATCGTGAACAAGTTCAGGCTCATGCTCTCTCCCTACCATCTCAGCTCTCCACCTTATTCCATACTCTCGTGTATCATTCATTTTCTCTCACCTTTTCGTAGCTCCTTTTCGTAGCTCCTGTTCTTTCTCCCAGTAAATAGCTAACGAGGTCGCTACGGTTACCTGAGTTACTTATGTAATGTAGTTAGCCAATACAACCATTCCATTCATTAATATTCATTTGTTGCATTACGGATTTTTGTTGCTATGGTCAGAAGCAGTGAAACACAGAGAAGGCCAGTGCGTAGTCCAAGATAAAGAACAATCAAAAGTGAGAGCAGATGAGCCATGTTTAGTGAACCGAGGGATTCAAAGTTGAACCAAGACTTACAAAAGGACTGATCCCAATCGACTATCTTAGGAAACTGGGCGAGGACCTCCCCGGTTTCATTGCTGCTAAACGCGTCGGCAGCTATGGAAATGAAGCTACGTTTACTGCCCTGCAGGGTTTTTTTGTCTTCCCTCGTAGTATGTACCCCTCACCATGCCTGAACGACCTGCTCATCACCGCCGTTCAGCCACCCCTCGCTGCCACCGCCGCCCGATTCGTTTCGTGTTCGTCGTCGTACACGAAATCTGTGATCGACTGCTGTCGTCTATCCTGATCGTTCGTTAGCGTAGTATCCCGGCCCAGCAGTAAGTCGCGAGGACCCACGTGCACAGATAACAGTCCGGATATTTGTTTTTTTGGGTATTCTGCCGTCAACTCCCATTCATGGTTCCATGTCGGCTGGTGCAACCCGTGGCGCCTCCCATTCGAACACGCATTGCCGTCAGTTTGTTGCTATCCAAGCGGGGTTCCGAGTATTCCCATCGGGTCCTTTAGAAGAGGCGCTCAATAAAAGGAGGCGGTTGAAACGGGCAATGTTACAGGATTCTGGGCAAGGATAATAGTAGGCGGATGGAGGCTCGTTGATGAACTGCAGCCCTGAGGTACGTGCCTTTCATCATCCTTGAACACCCGGCTCATCACCGCCGCTGAGTCCACCATCGCTGCCCGATCCGCTACTCGTACGATGTCGCAAGACGAAACCTGTCGACCCTTCATTAGCGTGGTATCGCAGCCCAACAGTAAGTCACAATGACGTACCTCGTACAAGAAAAGAGCCCTAATGATTTTTTCAGGCATCCCGCAGCCGCCACCCACCGACTCTCGTCCTTTGTTACGTGCCGACCCATCCACCGATGGCCTCTCGTACTCGCACGCACGCGAGTTTGACGGATCGCATTCGTACTATGATCTTCAAGTTGTTCTGCAACTGAAGCCAAAGATCAGCGGCCATTCGAAACAACGAGCTACAGCTCGAAGGTGTGTACTACGTACTTTCATCATCCTTGAATACGACAGTCATTACCACCACTCAGCCCACCCCTCGCTGCTGTCATCTCCGCCTGGGATTTGTGTTGCATGGGTCGTCATCCACGAAATCCGTCGGCCCTTATCATACCGTTCGTTAGCGTCATAGCCCGGCATCGGTAGGTCGCAACGACATACCTCGTACCCAATTTTTTACGCATCCCGCAGTCAGCACCGGCCAAATCCCATTCCATGTCACGTTTCGACTCCTCGATGCCCTCTCGCACCAGCGCGGCGGGTTGTCAAATGTCGAACACCCTCATCGCCACGAGTTCGGCGGAATAAGCAATCGCGTTCGGAGTATGCGGGGCTACAGCTATACGAAGACGGGTTGAAGGGGGGTATTTTGAATGGTGTCGGCAGGATTCTGTGGGATGAGAGTGGTAAAAACAAAGCTACATGCCATCCATCCGTCCATGTCCACTTACACACCTATTCGTACACTAGCCGACTTCTCGTTCTTCTCCCTAGGATCCATCAACACATTTTCTTGCTTCCTTGTCGAGCCATCAGCGACTGACGGTGTTAAGAGTATTCGCGCCCAGGGCTACAGGAGGACGCGTTGAAGGGAGGCTATTTTGGGTGTTAGCAAGATGCAAGGAGGAGAGTGGTAAGCACAAACATAACACTTATCACACTCGTCCATTATTCGCATATATTCTCCCTCTAGAAGGTTCTAGGACCTTGATCATACAACCTGCCGACGGACAATGCATGAACATCCGCGTTTGAGCGACTGTCCGACCGTGTTCGGAGTATTCGCTCGCAGGTCTGTACGAGGAGTGGTTAGAGGGAGGCTAGTGAAAAGGGAGATGTTATCGGGATGCTGGGCAGTAGACACGAACTTACCAGGCGCTAGCAAATACGCTCGGCCTCTAGAAGGTTGCATCGAAGAGTTGAGCCCGCATCCCTCAAGAGAGAGGCGTGGCTCTAGCTGGGCGGTTACCTGCAGTTGAGAGTGAATTGAGGTGAAGAGGGTGATGGTGGTGGTATGAGGAATGGGCGGATGTACGGAGAACAAACAAACGTTGACGTTCGATGGCGATGCGGTTGATGTAGGATTTAAACTCCGATATGCATTAAAGATTGCATTTGATATAAACGCTCATTCATTCGATAAGGAATTAAAGGTTCGTTTTAAGTTAAAAGTATTCTAAAGATGCGAGATCTCAAATTTTAAAGGAAAAACGCAGAGTTGAAGATGCTATTTAAGAAATATGCCAACACGCCTGTCACCCAGTGACCTTCAAAGTACGTCCACGTATGTTTTTCTAACACTCTTACCGGCTGATAATGGACCATTATCGATGGGTAAGACTAAGTATTAGGGTAAATCGCTGTCGATCATCTTTTGCTCATCGTTGTCCTTCTATCTGTTCGACTCGGCGCTGTGTCCTACAGAGAGGGCGCGTAACAGTGTTCATCTAATATTGATAATCCATATGCAGATTATGTTATCTTATCAGGCATCAGGCGTTCCTATTTGTCTGGCTGCTGGACAAATCGGAACTCGGAGAATGCAAGAGGGAAGTGATTCCCACGCAAAGACACTTTTGACGGGCACGAGTACATCTTAATTGAGCCTTCAGGCCAAAGACCGGTGGAGGCCGGTCCCTCCTGACCAAAAAGAATCAGCGAGATTAAGGCGAGTGGCACATGTAAAACACGACTCCTGTGCGGCATGCAATGGGGTACTCAACATCTTTCAACGCCTCCCACAAACAATTTCTCCTTCTCTTTCACTTTCCGCCGCCATGACGAAAGGAAACAACAAAGAGAAGAAGACAAACACCACCAGTAAAGGAGGTTTTTCCGCATACCGTAACCGTGACGCATCCTATTATCAGCAATCCAATTCATCCGCACAAGGCACAAGTAACGCAGAGGATCGAAGTGCAACCCAGAATACAAACGTGAGTTTCGCGTTTGCGACTGCCACTTTTATTTGAGACTTATCGGCAAATTCAAGTTCACGGAATTCACGGTTCGCCCAACGAATGCAGACGTAAACCACAAAAATTCTGAATAATTATGGTTGCTGATTATGACTGATTACAGCTGCACAGCAACGATGTTACGCCAAACAGTACCACTGTATGTTCCCCATTAGCTCCCAGTGATTTACCCACCTAATACCACTAAAGCCCTCAACCACAATAACCGATGCCGCCCCCGACGGCACACTTTTTGTGCCATATAAATCGCCCCATGGTCGTTACTCAAAGAATTATGATCCTTTGCTTTCCCTAGCCTACCATACTACGATGAAATGCGTCGTCTGTACCGACTGTCGGATTGTGGTGTCGCCGGACAATCTCCACGGGCATGTGACCAATCCCAAGCATAAACCCAAGGACGGAACCAAAATCATCCCGAATCTCAAGAAAGACGTAAAAGTCTACCTGGAATCACTGGACTTGGACTACAGACTGGTACGGCGACCAGCGCCAAGATCGGTTGTTCCTCCTTATCCGTGGTTAGGAAAGCCACAGGATGGCTGGCTGTGTAAACTCTGCGGCGATTATGCTGCTCCTGCCAAGGATACGCTCCGGATTCACATTAATGGGACTTGCAAGGGCTCAGCCCACTGTCCGACATCATTGCGGAGTATTAACTGGATGAGCCTAATCGAGCGATGCTCTGTGCAACGATTTGGTTCCCAGTCACCTTTCATGACATTCTTTCGAGTCTTTCCAAATGTCTCCTCCGAAACCGCTCCTCAATTTGTAGAATTTCTCTCAGAGCTTTCAGACTCATTCAAAAAAGGAATGCCTCTCTACAGCAGTGATCCGCAGTCAACCGCGCCCAAAGAGTTCGACCTCCCCCCTTTTCTGGCAAAGACGAAATGGCCCGAAGCTGTCAGTAGATTCTCCTTGAGGAAGATGGTAAGGAGTATCACAGTACCACCCAAAGATGATCAACTCTATGGTCATTTACGCCCTTTTGGGAAAATTCTTCTCACCTCTATCCGGTCCACAACGAAAATACCGCATTTGATTCTTAATGGGCTTACAGCCTATAAAACAAGAAAGTAAGCTTAATGCTCCAAACAAAATATTGTTTCTCTAACAAAAATGTTATAGAAAGCCCTTTTCTCTCCTTACAACTGATCTGACTACGGGTAGTTATGGAACAGAGGCGGTCCGCTTTGTGACAATGCTCCTTCGCCAGAGAAAACAGGATGAACGAGGCACCACAGCAAACGTCACAACTGCTGAACCGGCACTTCCTCAGCCTAATCTCGATACTTCGGTATATGACACTCGCTCAAATCGAAGGACAACCCGAGGTGGGACAGCTTATGTCGAGGACGATGCAGAGGAGGAAGAGCCAGATGAGGACGGATACAATTCAGAAAGCGATGGACCTATGGCCGATAGTGATGATGGACTTGATGATTGGGAGGATAATATCATAGCTGGTGAGGATACTTACGAAGAGGAGGATAGTGGGGATTTGCTCGATTCTGTGGATGACTCTGGTCAAGAGTATTTCATTTCACTATCTGACACCCAAAAGGAAGAGATTGACAACCTCCAGTCTCTCTTGGAGCGCTCCCCTCCTGCAGCAGACAATGAAATTCTGGAGTCATTTGCCAATGTCATCTTGCAGGCGTTCACCTCTCAGCCATCGGACTCTGTCGCAAATCCTTACCACGCACCGGTCGAAGTTTACCTAATTTCAAGGGGCATAACCAAGGATGGAGGCTTCCGTAGCTTGATGGGAATGTCAAATACATTTTCGAAGGTGCAATATGCTGCTCTTTACACGATAATGCGCCAGTGCTCTAAACAACCAAATCCAATCGAGTGAGATTTCATTCCAATCAGCCCATTGTTTCATTTCCACTCAATATTTTGTCGTTGTAGGGAATTTAAGAGGCTCCAAAAATGGGTTGATCCTGGAGAAGACAGTGCATTTGCTTCCATCCATCGCTATCACCGCTTGGCATATCACGATGCTCGAAATTATGTGGCACCTCCTGACATCCAGTTCTTCGAGCGCTTCGGGAGCCAGTTCACACACAAAGGCAGGCTCATGGACGTTGATAAATTTGCTGAAGTTATCCATCAAACATACAGGGAGGCCAAGGAGCTGCTTCACAAAGACTTGCTCTTCGGGCTAAGCGATGAACAGCTTGGTCACATTATATTTGACAGACGGAAGGCTGACAACACGTCTGATAGCACCCCAGGCTACGGGATCTTGGCTAGTGAGCGTGATGGCAATTGGGTTCTCATGAAACATATCATGGAGACTGAGGATCTTTTCAACGAATTCTTTGATGTCCGAGTCATTGACGGAAAACCCAAATTGCGTCGGGAAAGAGGTCTGAAGTTCCTTGAAAAGATCGCCCATTTTAGGCGTCTGGAATACGTTTTAATACACTGGCTTTCTGGGATGCCCAAGCGCGGAACCGAGGCCATCAGATTCAAGATCATCAACCTTCCTGATCGCATGCGGAATTTCTACTTGATGTATAACCGTCTTGCTGTGCTAGGCCTATACAACAAGACTTCCGCAAACACAGGACGAGACAATGTTACACTCCACTTCCTTCCTCCAGCTGTCGCTACCTTGATTCAGAAATTCCATTACTTTGTAGCAGACCTAGAGAGGTGGATTGTTGGAGAACTCTTTCCTCCATCTCAAGTCGATAAAAATTGGCCTGCTTACCTCTTCTGCTCATATGGGAAGCGCTGGACCAGCCAAACACTGTCAGATGCCCTTCAGAAACAATTTAGCACACTGATGGGAGATCCAGTTAACCTTCAGCAATTTCGACATATTCTGCCTGCGATTACGACTCACTTCAACATCGGATCCCCTACAGCTTCGGGTTCATCCTTGGGTTCATCCATCCAGGACCATCAAATGGGACGTACGACCGATGTTGGAGGGAGACTCTATAGTCGAACTACTGATGGACATCACCAACTGACCAACCAATTTTGCCATGACTCGCTGGATTTCTGTATCAGAGTTCACAGGCTTTGGGGATTTGATGGGGATACACCGAGTATTGACGAATCCCGTGCCTATCGTAAATCAATCCTCGACAAACTTTCTGGAGCAGAGGAACAGGGGCTTCGGGACCAAATCCGGTCAATGAGCTCCAAGCTTGACCAGCAGAAACTGGTTAATGACACAATTCTGGGCGAGATTCGCTCACTAAAAGAGCTTCTCAAATTGTATCAGAACCCAAATCCGGATCTTCCCCGACCGCAAGTCCAAGTTCAGCAAGCTCAGCCAACCCTCTCTTCGCCACCTGGCTTCCCGCTCGATATTTCAATTCCAGCTACAGCCACCATTTCACCTCTTGTGGCAGGTGAAGAAGTACCTAGGCAGGAAATATCTGGGAACGGGGAGTTTCATTCACAAGATAGGGAGCCTGAGGTATGTATCACCCAAAAATTTCTCAAGATATATCTATACTTACGCCAAAGAAAAGGCATCTTTGCACAATTTTGGCAGTGTTACACCACCAAACGTTGGGATTCAGGTAGACATGGAAGAACCTGAACAGGTGCGCCTGTGTGGAAATTCTCTTTCCGTATTATACCTACAACCGACCTTTCCAGACCTCACCAACTGCAAGTGAACGAAGCCTAAACGATGACCCCATGGATGGCCTTGCTTTTTGGGATTCCCTTAAACCCAGTACGCCACCTAGAAACACTAGCGGTAATACCAACAAAGTATCTTTCACCTTTTTCTCAATGGAAAAAATACCTTAGAAATGAATTCTAGGCCGATAGTGATCCAGCTGTGGCAGAGGTGGTTGAAATGTTTGACCAACTATGCAGTCCATCAAAACCTGCACGTAAAAAGCGGAAAAACTCTACCCTGGCATCAAGCATGGCCGGCGCCGATGTATTTTTTTTCCTTTCTTTGTTCCAAAACTCCACATATAATTGATGGTTTCTAGGCGATTGAAGACATGGAAGCAATGAGCCCCGATGAGCTCGGATTCTATACAACTCATGCGGAGACCTCAGAAATTGGGAGAGAGCGTCGCAACCTTACATCGCCTTCAAAGTCCGGGGGAAAAATGAGAGAACGTCACGGCACTGAATCATCTCCGACGTCTGCAGAGAAAACAGGAACAGGTCAACGCTCAGATATACAGGAAGAGCCTGGAAATGGGGTGCAACCAGCAGGCTCAATAATGGTTCGGGCCGCAGGTGGTAGTGAAGCGAGATTCGAAAAGAGGGGGGAAAAACGGAAGTACGACGGCAGTTTATATGAACAGGTTTGCCTCTTTAAAGACTGAGAGGCTATTTTTTGATTGCATTTTTATTTAGGGGGGCGAGGCCTCAAAACAGCGACCGGACTCATCAGAGATCCTCCGATGCCATGAGTGTGGTACCGACTTCCCAGACTTGCCACATGCGAGCGTTCATTTCAGAGACAGAAAATCGGACCCAGCACATACAAAGTCCATAAACCGCAACCTTTCAGCCTCTCGAAAGCATTCTAAGCTGGTCCACTACTACCGCCAACCGAACCTCATGTTCGCATGCTATTGCCAACCCGGCCACAACTTCAATACGAAAGCAAGTATATTGAAGCATTTGGACGATATAGAGATGACAGATGTCGTCCATGCACACTGGCGTATGTACCATAAACAGGCGGGTAAGCCACAGTGGTAAGCCGCAGTGATGGGTAGATCAAGGCATCCGAAATATGTGTGGTTTATAGATGAGTGAAATTTTCAATGTAAGTTCATGCACCGAAAAATGGAGATCACAGGCAGAACAGGCTAACAAAGCCTTTCTGCGCTCATTTTATAAATCAGAATGCTTATCTGTATCCTCGCCTCTACGTTACTTGCTTTTCTTGCCATTGTTTCTTCCATTTTCAAAGTGAATCAGACTTTCCCTATGCTTACTTCCGTACATGTGTGAATTATTTGTCGAATCGCCGTGTACTTGTACATAGAGTTCTTTGGCGCCCTCGCTACCGTTATTTCTCGTCTTTAACCCGGTCCACACTGAGATTTCCCATCCCTCGTTTATCTCTGAGGCGCTGGTGCAGATTGAACACGGCGACAATCCCAATCAAGACATCGATCTTTTGAAGGATGTTGCCGGTCAGGCATATGCAGGTGTGTCGGCACATTTTATATTCTTATTATCTCTTCTCGGCTAACGGAGCGTCACCTCAGCTGGAGCAGATACCACAGCTTCAGCTCTTGGGACATTCTTCTTGGCGATGGTCTGCTATCCCGAAGTGCAGAAGGAAGCTCAAAAAGAACTCGACAAAGTCCTCAATGGAAGGCTTCCCGAACCTAGCGACATTGTGTCACTTCCATACCTCTCGGCGCTCGTCAAGGAAGTTTATCGGTACGGTGAAATTTGCTTCAAGGATTCTCTGCTTCACGCTGACCGTGTTTCCATTTCTTCCAGATGGCAGCCTGTAGTACCACTGGGTGGGCCTCTTTAGTTACGAAACAGTATTAAGCTAAACATTCTTATCTCGTCAAGGTGTTCCACATCAGTCGATCAGCGACGATCTATACAACGGCTATTATATCCCCGCAAACTCTGTTATGATCGCCAACCAATGGTGAGAGTATCTCCCATCGCAAAACACTAAATTTTCCAACTTTATTCCATAGGGCAATGTTGAACGACGAACGAGACTATCCAGAACCACGCGAGTTCCGGCCAGAGCGCTTCTTAAAGAACGGACAACTTGACCCTTCAGTTAGAGACCCGATGGACATCGCATTTGGATTCGGTAGGAGGTGAGTATGATGAATTCATTGTTTATTCCTTTCTCTCGTCCATATCACAATGTCTAATGTAACTATCATCGTCCTGGTAGATTTTGCGCTGGCAGACACCTCGCCCATTTAACCATTACGCTCGCCACTGCATCTGTTTTGTCAACTTTTGACTTGCTAAGAAAGCTGGATGAAAATCATCGGGAAATTGTGCCGAAAAGGGAATATAAACTGGCGGCGATATCGTAAGTTTCATCAATACTACTTAGTCTGTGCCCTTTGATTGCTTGCCTTAATGCGCCATTTATAGTCAGCCAGTTGATTTCCCATGCGTGATCAAGCCCAGGTCCAGTTATACTGCTGAGCTGATCCGTTCCTCCTCTGGGTTAGATCTAATCGAATAAATGAGGGGCTCTACTCAAGTGCGGAGATGATCCCAAGAACAGCGGCAGTTGTCCAGTTTATTATGCTTGTCATCATGAAAATGGGGATGTTGTCTATCGTTTATCCACATCACGCAATCGGGAGATTTTCTCTTCTTTCTTCATCATTCTTACTATTATGCTTGTACTCGTTCGTATCTGCCTCGTTCTCGACAATAAACAATGAAATGTGGTCCTATCAAGCTGTATGGTCAATCAGTGATACTTCTCCGACAAGCGACCTGCCCGTGCGGTAGCCGAGTTTCTGTAATCGTGAGATGTTGGCAAGAACATTGTAGTAGCCGAGCCTCAGAAGACGGCGCGTCTACTTAATCCGGTGACCGGTGATCAGGATTCGTAGATATTAACACACGTCTATCATCAGTGTCGTGTCAACTTGCTTATTTGGAGATAAGGCAAGGAGTATCCCAGCATGGGCGATATTCATCATGTACATCGCAATTGTCACCATTGCGCCATCAATAGCATATAGCGGGTTGTACGTCAGCAGTTGTACTTGCAGTGATAAATCAGAGAACCAAAGATACCCACTAAAGTATACTTCGTTACTGATAATTCTTCTATCTGAGAGCCCGATTGTGCGGTATATTTCCCTTGGGACCTGAGGTAAGCCATGGAGACCTATGAACTGCTGAAATAAAGCCGTTACTTACCGGATAAATAAAAGCGTCGTACTGGACATCGAAAATGCATTACAAGATTTTTTGAATTGTGCGGCTGAGGTCAGTTCCGACTCCTTGTTCGTGTCGAATAAAAGATAACAACCGCTGGGAGAAACAAGTAAGCAACATTCTCCAAGATGATTACAGTAAGCCCTGGATGAACCCAGTTGGACTCCGATACCTCCTAGCATAATTTGGGCGCCCTAAGTGTGCACCAAGCAAAGTCAGTTTAGATATCATATCGGGTGATTTCCACGAACCCGGTTGGCTCTCTCAAGGTCTGGAGCAGTTGCGGCTAAGCCGGCTCCAACACCCTGGATCACAAGGGATATAATGTCCTGTCCACATGGACCGATATATCAGGTTGAATACCAAGGTCTCTCCCTAAACCTGTGGAACTTGCGCAAGAGCAGAAGATTATGGTATCTGCGAAACACCAGTTCATTTCAGGATAAATTAAAATGACGAAGGAAAAACGTACACCACTTTGGACTGAGCCGACTATACTCAGACTCAAGGCGCTTAATAATTTGTTCAAGAACGATGAAATTAACAGCAAGGAGTGGAGTGGGTACAGTGACGGTACATGTTATCCTGTATACAGTTTTAATCAAATTGCGGATGGAATCCTGAAATCACTTAGACTTACTTTATTTGAAAGGGAGAGTCGTTAAAAGAGGCGAGAAACTCAACCACAATCTCCCCGACCAGCCCAAAACTTCGGTGCGTCCACAGAGGCAAACCGTTGGGAGGAACCACCACATCCAATACCGTGTGGCTTGGCCCAAATGAAATACTTAATAATAATAAAATTGAGAATAAATCTTCCAGAAACGTGGGCGATGAGACAGAACTGACAGGTCGACAGTCCATAGAAAGAAAGGAAAATGATTGCTGCCGTACGGGAAGTTGTACGGGGACTGATCAGCCAGGGATGATGAGATTGCTGATGGATTAGAAAGTTTTAGAAAGTGGAACAAAGAGAGGTGAGTTGTGAGTGGTTACCTGTCGCGTTATCCATCTTGAGCGTCCTCTAATCTCGTCGATGGCAGGAGTTATCGAATATGGTTGGTACGAGTCGACGCAGGGTTTTTATATTGCCCTCAAGTCGGCCGCCCCATCTCCTTGCTCCAATCGAATTCGAAATCACCGAGTAGTGTGATAATTAGGTGTAGCAGATCCAAAAAATTCCAGCATGTGGCTGATGTTGGGCTAATGCTGTGTTCTGCCGACATCCTCGGGTCGGGCGTCAACTAGAATATGTCGTAAACGGCTATCATGAATCGATCGACCTTACGTCTCGAAGTCACAAATAGACTGGTTAGGCTGGTGAGACATACGAACGCGGTGGAAACGGCAGATCTGCAGGGTACGACAAGGATCTATTAGAGGACGTACGTTATTTATCCAGGAGAGGTGAATGAGTCGGATGGGGAAAGCCTATGTAATATGAAGTGAAGCATAGTTCCGAGAAAATTTGAGGGGATATATACATCGTCCATTTTCTGGGAGTATGGATAATGCCAGTCGTGGCCGAGGAGTGGTGGAAACGGAAAAGAGGACCCGGACCGTGGGAATGTTGGTAAACTAACGCCCATCTTATAAGTATCCTATCGCCATCGCTGATTCTGCACTTGTCTTGGAATCTGGCCTCCAGAGCTCCACGTCTCACATCTCACTTCAACTCTGCTGTGTGAAAATTGAAAAAAATGGGGACCGTTCGAATCTCCTCCGTGGGTCACTTCTGCACGACTTCCCCTTCGTCGTCGTATATAACCCAAACTCCGAAGGCCCATAGGCCCATCACTAGGAACGAACACTGCCTTCTTATTTCTTTCAAACCTCACTCACGCTCAGTACCCCCACCTAAACCCACGACGCCTTCTGGAGTGGACAACGAAGGAAGAAATCGACGACAACCAAAAACCCAAGACAAAGGCCTCTCAACACTTTCCAAATCCCGCGCAATTCGAAGCTGCGAGAGCTCATTGGTCAAAAAATAGTCCTCCAACTTCGACAACGGCAACGAGGAGACCCTTATCCCGCAGGTACGGTGCTAGTGCCTATATGTTTACTAGCATTAATCACGTTTGGATGGCGCTACATTCAGATTTCCAGTCGCCGGACGGTAAAGAGAAGGAGCGATAGACAGGAAGTGATATTGCTGCGGGCATTGACGACGAATGGGTTCCAGCTTTCGAGCACTTGTGAATGCGTGGTGAGAAGATGTGCGGCGCTCTTTGAAAGATTTGAGACTGATAAGGTCTGTCAATATTTGGTTTTCTTTCTTTCTTCGTTGATTGAGCACGGAGGCCCGTCACCAGGAACAAACCTTGCCTTGAAGTTTCGTATTCCAAACCTCCAGCACACTTGGCACCATGACCACGAGCTATACATCATACATCCCCTCAGGCCCAAACCCGCGGCGCCCTCAAAAACTGACAACGACCGAAAACTTCCACTTACCAAATCCACCGCGATTGAAAACTGCGCGAGAGGCTCGCTGGCCAACAAAAGCCTTACCGCTAACCCCGACAAGACTCTTATTTTCGATGCTATTCCATACCACCACAAGGGCGCTCGGCGCCTCCACGAGCTGTACATTGTTTCCGGCCCAAACCTGCGGCGCCCTCTGAAGCTGATACTGAGAGACCGACGACGACGACAAACTCCAAGATCAAGGTCCTCTCCACACTCGCCAAAGCCTACGCGATTCGAAGCTGTGCAAGAGGCTCGCTGGCCAACAAAAACCTTAAGCTCTAACTTCGGCAATGGCGAGAAGACACTTCGCACAGGTACGGTGCCAGCACTTCTTCCTATGTGCACTACTCATTCTCGCCTTTGCACTACGCTAGTATTTATACATTCGGATCGCCATTGCCCTTCGCTGACCCAACACGACGCCTGGTCTCGGCGACGGCGAAAGAAAAGCGGCAGGAAGTGCCGCTGCGAGGTTTGGTGATAAATGGGATTCGGGTGGTGTGTAGGTTGATTGCGAGCGTCCGGGATGAAGCATGAAGATGCGGGAGTTCTTTGAAGGGTTTTTTGAGATTGATAAGGTCTGTCGACACCTCTCTTTCTGTTTTTTTCCCCTTTCTTCGCCATTTTCTCATGTTCGTTGACCTCTGACGTCTATCTCTAGATCCTCCTCTCGCACAACCGTCGACCATGTCTCTCTGTATAACCTTCCCCAAATGAGGTGTTGCTCGCCGCACCTGGCACCGGGCGACAAACGACCCAGCTCATTTTCCAAGCCGTTTTCAATTTCGATCATTAATGTGTTATCCTCTGTATAGCCCCCGCCAGACTATACCCATCCTGAGCCCCTACCCCCACCGCGCCCGTTAAAAGCCACGGAGAGCGCCTTGACGTTTACCGACGAAGCCCAAAGCTTGAGTATCGTTCCTCGAGAGTTACTACAGACGGCGCTTGCGGGGGAAGAGTATTTGCAGAAGAGCTCATGCGAAGAAGACTCGAAGGGGGTGATAAGAACGGGGGGAAAGAAGATTGGTGCCGTTGGGTTCGGAGGTGATACGCTGATGGAGAAGAGGAAGATGAATGGGTTGTCGTTTAAGAAGATGAGGATGAGGAAGGAAGGGGTAGGAGTGGTGTGCTGGAGGAAGGACGATAGGGAGATGGGGAGGATTAGGTTGATAGACCGATAAAGATGAAGAGAGGTCAGGGAAGTGAAAGCATTCTCGGTGATGAGGGATGTCGAGTCAGACGACGAGGATATAGCTATTCAAAGCCCGTGAAGAGGAAGAAGATTGCTCAAAGATATAGAGAAGATTGCCCTTCTGAGTGTATGTAATTTTTACTTGGGTTTGACGTCGTTTGCGACTTATCTAGTTTATGGAGAGGGTGTGAAATTATATCTACGTCAGTCTTACCGCCATGCAGATTCGGTCCCATGACTGGGCGGGATAGCGTATAGCTTAGGTGATCGTTGCTACTAGTGGTGGCAGTGGCAGATACTTAAGGTTACATCCCTTATTTTGCTTCTCCACTCCCGCATGATTGCAGACGACGTGAGAGAGAGTCTAAGCTAGATAGGCAATTTTGTGCATCGAAACAATTGGATTCCGTGAGCATAATATGTTGATTTGTCCGAAATTCTCTGTAACTAATGGTTCCTCGTGGTTACGAATCGAAATAATAAAAAACTAGAGTAATCCTTTGCGCATGGCAGTCACGTACTGAAGTCCACTAAAAAACGTTCCCATAAAATCATGGCGAATGGAAGCTGTATTCCTGATTGGGGGCACCGCAAGTCGTCAATGTGAGCGTCGAACCAGCGCCGCCATCCGTAACACAGAGACCAGTTGGGACGTGCTTCACTGTGCAACCATCGGCGATACTGGGAGCACCGGCGCAGGAGGTACAGTCGATAAAGAAGTTCTGAGTGCTAGAGGTAAACCGCTCAATTTAAACTGGACCCATAGAGAAATAAAAAGACAAGATGACGTACCTCCCAGTGAATTGTATGGGCTGGAACGTGAGTTCACCGCCCGGGAAACCTTGCATCTGAACTGCATGGGCAGTGTCGGCGGTTAGCCTATTTTCAAAACGGGTCTATATTTAGTACAAAAGCTGCATGCGGAGAAGGTACTAGGACGAACTTGAAGACATAGCTATCCTCAGGCTGGCCAGAATTCGCGACCAAGAACTCGCTCGCACTGAACGGCGTGCTGGTGGAAGTGAGTGTGATGCCACCTCCAATAGCGTTAGTGGGTTGCCATTCGAGTGCTCCCGTTTTGAAAATGGTAATGAGGGCGCCGTCGAACTTGGGGCGGCAAGAACGAGCCTGAAGGACAGGGCTAGCCGAGGCAAAGGTGAAGAGGGCGATAGTGGTCGCGAGCAGCTTAGTAGAGAACATCTTGGGGCGGGTTCAGAGGAATGGTAGTGAATGCGTTAAGATGTGGTGCATTATATACTGCATTTTTATAGGTCCGACTGAACCCAAGACCGCCTCGGATTTGTGGTACAGCATCTGCATCAAGTCCCAAAACAATCATTCCCCTGATTTGGAAGGTTTCAGACTCATCTGCGGACGGAAACCTTGCACCGATGCACTGCACTGGCACTCACTAGGTATCCTGGTCCGTCCAACACTTTACCGATTATGTAGGATGCACCAGAAAGTATATTCCTCATAGCATGAACTGCATCTAAAATTCAAATCTTTAGAAACCATGTTAGAATGACTGTCTCGCCCTGGTTCAGTCGAGTGAGAACACAAACTCTTGCAAACGTTGCGATGACTTCGGCTCATTCCTATAATTGTCTACGGAATGAACTAGGGGTGGCGGTGGTTGAAGGAACAAAACCGACTGTATCATTTGACGTGGATCGCAATTCACCGCACCACAGAGAATGGATCTATTAGGGGTGCCCAAGTGGGTGTTCTGCGATAACCATTTGCGGTTTGCCCAGCACTGCCACCAACTGACGAGGGCATCTCGAACATGGAAACACCGCCATCAAAAGCACGGCGATCAGCACGGCGGCAAATGCCGTCGGTCTCTCGTGACTTCCACAATAGGGCTGTTGATCGCCCGTTAACAAAAAGTGTAGTCTTTTTTGGTTTGTAGTTGACGTCGACGAACAATCGCCGCCATTTTATTTCGCTTAAACGCTTAACGAGTCTGTCGCTCGATTATTTAAATAATTTGGAAGGGATGAAGGAATTGGTGAGTAATGTCAACATTTGCAAGATTAACCCTTGAATTAGGGGCTATGGCGTGTTATTCACCTTCAAATGTGTGTACCAACAAATCACGCCCAATGTACAAGAAGGAAAAATCACGAAGAATTGGCAACAGACACCTTAACATGATGAAACAGCGCCCTCGATCGCCTTGCGAGTTACACACCTGCGCGCGCCGCGAGGAAACCCAAGCTGACAGAGGCTAGCAGTTAGTAACCGCCGTCGGAACTCGTATATCCGAGCGAACAATAAATACGTTATATACTGGGCCCTCTCAGATAGATGTTTATAAGCATTAAATTACTGTAAATTACATGTGTAAATTACAGTTAGTATAACCCCCCCCTAGAGGAAGTTGAGCCGACGCGATCGTGGCACGTGTATGGCTCGGAAATCGCCGGCGTGCAAACCGCCGGTCACGCACGGCGGTGTTTCCAGAATCCAGATTTACTGCAACTGACAGCGGAATTCCAAGCATACTGGTAACCGGCGATTTGACATCGCAGCTCTGGTATGGTCAGCGAGTGACATAAACTTGGAACGCCAAGGTCCAGGGTCAGGAGTACTGGTGAGTGAGTACTAGACATACCCCAAGTGTACAGGACGAATGGAAGGCAAGTGACTCAAAACAGAGAAACTGTGAACGGCAAAAGGAATAGAATTTATCGGGCTCAAAAGAAACGGTCATAAATTTCTCTGCCCGCTAATCGTAAAACGGGCGTTATTGCATCGTACCTTAACCTGGTCCATGACTTTAGAGTTTACTCCGGCATGCACGGTGTGGCTGTGCTGGCTGAGTAAGCCATCGGAGTTCGAACTAGACAGACATGTTCCCGTTGTTTGTAGACACGAACTCATCCCTCCTTGTCTGTTTCTCCCGTCGTCGGACCCCTCTTTGGGGGGTTTCCCTCCAGGTTCCTCAGAGGTGGTCCCAGACCCCCTCCATCTTGGTGATGAGAGCGTGATTCGACCACTCCGCGCGCCTTAGACTGCAAAACCGGCCACCAACAGGAAACTCACCAACAGGACAACGACAAAGGAAAAGTACAGGCCATCGCAACCAACCACGGAAATAGGAACAGAAGCCGGCTACATAGGAAACCGACAGAACAAACCAACTCGCAAGGCGATAGCCGACCGAAAACCGTGCCAGCAGCAACACCATCACCAGGATTTTCAGCCCCAGTCCCTTGACTCAAACCCGCCGCGTTCACACCGTCATCGTCACCCGGATTCTTAACAGCACCAACCGTACCCAGCCTCGTTACTAGCACCGTTACCAGCTTATCAAATTCGCCAGCAAACCAGGACCCACAACGACATTATTACACCGTCGACTCTAGCCAGCCTTACTGCCAGCACCGTGTCTAGTCTACCGAACTTGCCAGTCAATCAGGACCTACAACGACACTGTTACACCGTTGATTCCACCCAGCCTCACTCCCAGCCTCGTTTCTAGCGTATCAAACCTGCTCATCAACTAGGACCCACCAAACACGCTCAAAACAATACTGTTACACCGTCGACTCCATCCAGCTCCACTTCCAGCATCATCTTTAGCCTGTTAAACCCACCCGTCAACAGAGACCTGCCAAACGCGCCCAAAACAACATCGTTACCCATTGACTCTATCCAACCTTACTGCCAGCACCGTTTCTAGCCTACCAAACTCGCCGTCCAACCAGGACTCACAACGACACTGTTACACCGTCGACTCCACGCAGCCTCACTTCCAACATCATTTTTACCCTATCGAATGCCCACCCATCAACCAGGACCCATTACATGTCCAAAACAACATACTCAGTCTCCATTGACTCCTGCCAGCCTCGCGGCCAGTGCCGTCTCTAGCCTCTCGAACTCGCAAGTCAACCAGGAGTCCAGGACCGACCAGATACACCTACAACAACATATATACCCCGTCCCTGTCGCTTCCAATCCGCTCATCCATTTTCAGACTAACATTCACCAAAAAAAAAAAAAACAATCTGCTCATTTTTCCCGATGACACCACTATCACTTTTCCAGTCTCATTTTATTTCACCGTAGATTAATTTCTTTCTTCTCGGACCGTTCTTTCTTTTCATATACTTTTTTTTTGTGTGTTCGAGGACGAACACATCTTGGAGGGGGGCAGATGTGGCTGTGCTGGCTGAGTAAGCCATCGGAGTTCGAACTAGACAGACATGTTCCCGTTGTTTGTAGACACGAACTCATCCCTCCTTGTCTGTTTCTCCCGTCGTCGGACCCCTCTTTGGGGGGTTTCCCTCCAGGTTCCTCAGAGGTGGTCCCAGACCCCCTCCAACGGCTTTGCCACCCCCCCGGCCTCACAGGATTTACCAGGGCGCTCTACAATTTAGGATGTTAAAGCACTGGCAAGAGCTGTTTCCGACGGAGTGATTCTGGATGAGGCAACGACGGCTCATGCAGCTGGAGAGAATAACTCAGACTCAACTTTTTTAGCACCCAAATAAGAGATCCGAACTTGAAGGAAATACTGGTTCTCTGGTTGATAACTTGAATTATCCCCCAAGCATAGGCTTTGGTTGAGTCCAAAACACCGGTGTTCATTGAAATAACCAGTGGGCGGTGCCCTGGACTACCGGCTGTTTATATAAGGAATGTAGTTTGGAACTGTCGTTCGCAACGTTGAACAACGGGATGGATAGCTGCGGTGGACAGATGCGTAATGCAGCATCGACGAGATTCATTTCATGATGTCGGTAGTTACGTATATCGAACAACGCATTGACAAGTACATACTGATGTAAAGTGTCCGGATGACGAGCACTAATTACTTACATCACACACACTGTTCGTACTCGGAGGGAATTTGTCACTCAACGAGTCGAACAGAATGACGAAGGCAGAAGGAAGGGCGGTGGGCAGATGAGAAGAGACAAGATGACTTCTCCGCCTTTTTCGCTATTCTGTGTTCGGACACACATAACATGGAGTCTGGAAATCGTATCCTCATCCGTCTCGCAATAGTCGGGTCTCTGGTGCGCTCTGCACACCCCATCCTCCAGTTCAAGAATTGATATTTGTGAAATATCTGGTAAATTTTGGTTGTGAGGTAAGTTGGGATGCGATCGCTTGTGAGCTCGAACTCATCACTTGAAATCCAGTTTATGGGATGCATGATCGATGACACCCCGAAATTCCTTCAATAATCAACGCTACCCTGCCGGCGGACCAATTGGAATGCTAACAGCAGTTATTAGATCCTATCGATGAATGGGGGTGTTACGATATGAAATATTCATTCTGATATATGAAAAAACTATCGCGCCAAGTAATTCAGGACTACGGGTTTTGCCGACCCAGTCCTCTGCCTACCCATCCGTTTTACTTATTCGCATCCTAGCCTCGCGGTCACCACCATCGAATACAAGCCACAGACGTTCACGATATCGCAGGTACTGAGGTACGTGGCATTCATATGGATACGCAGTCGTTGCAGCTGGCAACGGGGTAGGCGGCATGGAGCATCGAAAGCCTTGCCACCTGATGGCAGTCCTGTAAGTTGTGTAGGAGGCAAATCGCCTCGCTAAAAAAATTGTGTCTGTCTGGGAATGTAAATAACGTACGAATAAAGAATTCAATTCTCAAATGAGATAATGCTGTCAGATGGAGGCGAGAAAAGATCCGAGTGTCGAGATTGGGGTCGATCAGTCAGAGGTACAAATGCCGAAGGAGACGTAGTTTCACGATGCGAGAGATGTCCTTGGGGGCCGAAGAATTCGAGCAACTAACCCGCTTGAATTGTATCGTGAAGGTGCCGTCTTTGAGAGAAGGTGCCGAACTGGAGAGAACCTCCAGAAATATGTGGGGGCGGATAGTGGTGTTCATCATGTCGAGCTTAATGAGTTGCCGCCATGGTATTCTGAAAAGTTTCGAAGGAGTTATTAGCGGGAACCTCAAATCAGCATGCATTGGCCCTCCCGAAAGACCCCTTTCAAAAAAAAAATACCTCAGTATCTGTGCAGTAGATTATGAGCACTGTTGGCCAACTCCAGTAGTCCAAGAGTAACACATTGGTGGTCGATTGGTAAGGGCATCTCCCTGGTTCCGGTCTCCAAAATAACTTCGCTCCGATTTCGTTCATATAAGCCACGCTGCCGACGGGGATCAAATAAACGTTGCAGGCTCGGGAATGGCAAATCCTCTCAACCCACGAAGCGAATCTAAATAAAATGAAATTTACTTGACATCTACGATGAGGAACAGGTGTTGTGCTCGAATACGCTAGCTTGAATTTCGTAGTCCACGCTGTTCACTATGAGGTCTTTCTAAGTTCCTATCTCGGCGATTGTTCCAACCTGTAATTCGGTTCACTGGCATCTCAGAACCATGTAATAATACAAATAGAGATAACCTACATCATTTAACCTGGTTGTTTCGTGAAACTTCCGAAACAAAGTGTAACGGAAATCATTATCTCTCTTTCTTGGAGTCCGAGGAGCCTTTTAGAGAGCGAAGAGCTGTAGTTCAACATCCAGAGGGGGATTGGGTTCGTCGACGGCCACCAATTTATTTCCCGACCTATAACAGATAAACAGGCGAGCCCTAATGTAAGCTGAGGCCATGAGGTGGCTCAAATGGGTAAACAGTGAATTGAAACGTAAAATTAAAGGAGAAAGCTCACTGGTCTTTGGATCACCATTACTATTCCCTTCTTCCAAGATCCAACCCAAATCCCGACGGTCACATTACAAAAATTGTAAAAGGCGCGGCACTAGAAAAAAGGGTTTAATGAGTACAACGGGATTCGAGTAAGAAAGAGGGAAAGAAAGAACTGCGGATATACTCGTCTCAATAGTGAGAGAAGCCATGGCGCTATCGCAAAGACATTCGGACACACCCTTGTGCATCGTATAATCCAATCCAAAGTCTGGCGGTGTCATGTATGTCAGCGCCGCGGGCATGAATATCAATCGGAGAAGAACATACCAAGCGCTACGCGACACCACTGACAAAACCTGCCACGAACCAACAAACCGAGCACACCGCCCGCCCCCGTACTCGTCTGCTCATCATGCATAGTGTTCTCGAAATATCACTGAGCGTGACGAACTCCCAGATTCCGAGCGCGACAGCAGCTTACGACATGGATAGTAAACTGGTGGGAGAGTTGCATGGTCCCAGCGGCGATGTAGGAAGAGCGGGCAGGCGGAGGTGTTGGAGCCATAAGTATGGCCAAAGGTGGGTGATGCGGTGTCTGCGCAAAAGAGGCGAAGGAAGATGCGGTTAGGAAATGGATAGGAAATGGAATAGTAAAGAAAGACTTACCTGAAAATGACGATGGTAGAGGTATCCTGGCGAGTAACTGGTGAACGGAGAAATGACGGTGGTGCACAGTGATATCGGTGACGGTGAGATTGCTGGACATCAATGCCACCAGGGCAACCGGGGATGTGAGATTCGTAAGAGTGACGAACTAGGTTGGCAAGCGAGATGTGCGAGATCGATAGCGTTGTTGGGTCGCTTGAGGTTGACGAAGTAGATGCTCTCGCAGGTTAAAGTAGATTGGAGGTGCTTGTGGGTACCAGAGGAGGACTGAGTGGAGATGCCTGCGGACAGGATCGGCTAATTCTGTATCGCGGGAGCGTCAAGAAAGAAGAAAATGAGGGGAGAGGGAAATACGTACCTTGAACATTGGGCCTACTTCGTCCAATGCGCGGGAGATGAGCCGTGAGAGTGGCAATTCTGTCTCTTCGAAGGTAATCTGGCTGACCATTCCTAAGTGATTGGCTGTGCAGTCGTAAGCAGTTTACGCGGATAAGGAGTGAAACGGATGAGAAAACCCGAGCACAATATTATGAAAATCGATCAACATACCGGAGCGGTAGGAGCAACGCTCACAATGATGGATAGGGTGGAATACAGGACTTGTGCTGAGGTTCCTTGCATTCCATGAATACTCGAGTGGCGAAGCAGAAGTGATACATGATGGAGATGAAGGAAGGAGGTTGGATGACAACAGAAATTGGAGCCAGAAGAACGTCGGAACATCGAAAAAACGACCAGACTTCGATTTCAAACAAGCAAAAACTTTGCGAAGTAATGGGGGACAATAGCCGACCACCGCTATCATAAAGGAGCGATACCAAATTGACTTGGTCGTATGCGATGTATCCCAGTTCAGAAGGGCCTGTGGTGCGTTCGAGGGGGAGGAAGGAAAAGAAGAGAAAGGGGAAGGAAGAAATGAACTCACAGGGAAACATGTATACGTGGCGGGGGTCATGGCCCGATGAGTTATGAAAGCATTCTAAAGGTCCAGACGTTAATAACGGTCGTTGTGATCCGAGAGGTGGTGTTCGATCCGTATGGTAGCATCAGCGTCATCCGGGTACGTTGAAAATTCGCGAGGGCGTGAGCAACCAAAGGGACACCACGCTGAATACTGATGGAGGAACAGAAGAAGGGTGGAGGGGTTCAGACTTGCTAAATCGGTGATAGAAAAAATGTATCCTTACCCGTTTGATGGTACCAGCTCTTCTCCCAGTTTTCCTTGGTTTCTTCCTCGAATGATGTATACCTGATTAATAAGGATGATTTATGAAGGGGTAGTCAATACATGTCGGTACAGTTTAAAAAGCAAAATTTACTAATAGATATAAGATACTCACCGCATGTTCAAAATCTCCGGACTTCCTTGGAACAACTTCTGTCATGCGAAGGAGGGGTCGCGGTGAATGGTTTATGCATACGCAGGAGGGGGAAATACGATGAGATTTTGACAGCACCGTCTACATAAATTGAGAGAGTAGGTCGAATGAAGGTGACGTGGTGGATATGGGAGAAGGGATCGATAAGATTGATCCCATGGGAATATCTCATTGATCGCATCAATCTTTCTCCTTGAACTCTCCCTGACGGTTCACGCCGAGGGAATAGGTCAGCAACTTATAAGCTACCATATATCATTAGCCCTTCCTCCAGTTTTTTAATACCAGGGTATGCGTTCCTTCTTCCGTCAGCTGACGCAGATGGCACAAGCCTCATTTTTCCATTTGCAGGCACTACGAATCGAAGTGGGCACGGGGAGGTATGTGGATCGACAACTCTTGAATTTGCGACGCGCCTTATAATTATAAAATCTGCACGAATTCGAGAGCGAAATATAACGTCAGCGCTGTCAAGATTATTAAGATTACGATGTGGAGCATCACTTGAGCACCACATTGACAGTGAGTTGTTCATGCGTCGACATGATGTTCACTATTGAAGTGGGTCGCCCTTTGTGGTAGAATGTTTTGGCATATGGGTTCAGCGGCAGTTGTTCAAAGGTTACTGGAAATGGAATAGTCAGCGTAAGCGGCGTGGGGATGAGGAATAAAGCACACCAAGGGCAACGAAAAATTTTTCGTAATGGCATTCGTATAAATTCTTGACTTGGACTGGTATTTCCGGGAGGACTTGATTCACTTCTGGGGCGTTGATGGGGTGTGAATATATGCGTAAGGCTGGGTAATATGGGACAAAAAAAAGAGAAAAAGGACGCACCTTCTTCAGATCGACCCTCTTCAAATCCAATGTGTGTTGGCAATGACAACCCAACGAACTCGTGGCTAAGCAATTCTGTGGCTGTGAATAAGCTCAGGGCATCGAGCAGCAGCTCACCACCGCGCTTAAATTGGCGGATGGAGAGGAAGTGCGGGCCAGTGTAGACATTGAGGCGGTTGCGACGGCCCTGGGTCACGTCCTTCATCTACTAGTCTGTAAAGAGGTAAATTGGCCAGAAATGCAGTAGTGGGAGACGACGCACTTCTCTGCCTTGTCGATATGTGACCCGAGCCCGGGTGTCTTTTCGAGTGCGAGCTATTTGGCTTGTAAGGATAGTTCATAAGTTCAATGTAAACGAGAAAAGTCACGGGGAAACCGAAACATACCTCATCCCCAATCCTCGTCAGATAATTCGCTCGAGCTTTCAATGCATCCAAAATCTCTGACTGGCCTTTAATCTCCTCCGCTTCTGCCAGCCGTTCGTCAAGTTCCTTAAGCTCTTCCTCATTCGCCGCTTGCACCTCTGCGAAAAGCGTTTTGTTGGCTGCCGAGGTTACGGATTTGTAGCACGGGCCCATTTCTAGGCCCTGTCAATATCTAAAAATCCATGGTATATATATGAAGGAATGCGTACGATTGGCCTTGATGCTCTCCAAGAGATCTTTCCGCGTATTGTCGTGTGGGTTCTTGAGGGCGGGGTTTGAGAGTACGAATAATTTTTGTGGATTGTGAGGGGAGTAGGACTTCGTCGGCATGATCTACATTCCCACGCCCCCGACGCGTGTCCGTTGTGAATCATTTCATCCTTGCCGTCATCCGAAATCTCCCAACTCTGAGAACAAGTGCAGGCTTCCTCATCAACAAATACGAAAGAGGCATATTTTTTCCACCGTGGAATCTGGTGGGGCTCGACTTTACAAAGGATTGCAATAATTTCTAAATTGTATCTGTAGCATCCACATCCAACTTGATCCAAGGGCGAACCACCACGAGATGATATACAAGTACAAAGTCTGTGCGACCAGGAATTGGCCCTGGTGAAATTGGGCGGGTTGTGTCAAGATCAGAAGTACATCTGCTGCTCTCCAACACCCCGGACACAAACTCACGTCGGAAATGTATAGCCCAAGGTCTGGCAGAGGTTATAACACAAGCACGGGCGTTCATGTCCTCGACTGCGAAAGCCAAAACGGCCAAACTCAGTGCGTGACTTGTGCCCACCGCGTCGTTTGGACCATTGCTAACACCCTAGTCCGCACTCTCCTAGACTACTTCTCTGCCATTCCAGGGAGCCAAAAGATCCAAATGAAAACTCCCAGAGCATGGGTTAAGGCCAAAAAACCTATATTCTTCAAACACTCTCTAGAGACGTGGCTAGTCGGGCTGTACGTCTAAGCGCTGTCACACATTCACCTTGTTGACTGTACCCCAGCTAACTCCAAAGCCGACAACACCCAGCCGCCCTTGCCCTAATCGATACTCTCCTCACCTAACTCAAACGTCTCGACAACAAGATGATCTTGATAGAAGTCCACCTCGAAAATCGGGTCTATCGAGGGATCGGCAATCTGGCGAAAACCAAGGTTCTGTCGGTCGTCTTTCGACTCACTATCTTGATCTAATCAAACAGCAGCCCTCACATCCTCCCGCACCGCCGCCAACTCCATCTAAGTACTGTCTACCCATTCTTCAAGCCGCTCTCGACCTCCAAACTGGTATCCCGCACGCGGAGGAGAAAGATTACACAACCGCGTACTCGTATTTCTTCGAGGCGCTTGAAAACATGAGCGTACAAGGGGTGGATGGCCTCGAAGGCAAAGCCGGATTAGGTGAAGGACAGAAAGTAAAGGCGAAGGAAGGAGCACTTGGCGCGTTCAAGTACAAGCTGCATAAAGTCATGCTGAATCTGGTGCGCTAGACCTCTATCCACGCTTCCCCCTCCCGTAGCTCATCTTCGCCTGTTCTCCCCTTTTCCCCTGCGTCAAAATCCAGAAGGCATCAACTCTCTTCTTTCTATCAAACTCGCCATGAAATATGCATATCAGGGTAGGAGCCTAGCCGATTTCGAGAATGCGTTACAGGATTATCGGGATCGTCAGCATTTCCTTTGTTTTTTTCCCCTCTTCCTATTTCCCCTTTACTCCGCTCGTCTAATACTTAATAACCCTTTTTTTCACAGATTTTTCCTCTGAAGTATTTGGTTTTAAGAGTCAATTTATTCATGGAACTATGGTAAAACGTACGAAAAGGAGTAGAATTGAAAATGAGAGACGTTCTCGTTTGAAATCCGTCCCCGGATTCCCACCTCTTCCTCCTCGAGCTTGTCGTCGACGACGGCACATATGGTAAATGGTTCTCGTTCTCGTTCTTGTACTCCAGAGTCCTTATCGTCGTCGTCGTAGTTCTTCGATTCGCCGCTGTTCCATGGATGAAAGAGTGAATGAACCAATTATTTATTTTTCCCGCTGCCATTGTAACTCACCAGCCGGTTCGTCCTATTCCTCTGGTTGTGATCGTTGATATGGCAAGTCATCCTAGCTCTCGTTCTCGCCATCCGTTATGGTGATCATAGTCGATGCAGCGCTTCGATTTACCGCCGACGAAGATAGTGAGTGCATTACCCGCTGTTCATGTTCGTGTCGGCATCCTGACTCTGTTGAATTTAAGTGTTATCGATGTGTGGGCGAGATAAGCTAGGGTTAAGGAACGGGCAAGAATCTCATCGCCTTTCTCGTTCACCGTATACGCGTGAGATTTCCTGGTACCGCGGCAAGCTTGTTCTCCTCTTCGACTGTGCTCATCATTGTTTCTACCTGTTCATCACCGCTGTGCTGCAATGAAGATACTGAGTAAACGAACTCTTCGTTTTCCACCTGCTGTGTTGACTCAACGATAAATCCCCACTCCTTCCCTCGTCCTCGAGCTCTCTGGTAGTCGTGCTCATTCCCTCTCTCGTCTCCTGCTCATTGTGGCAGTTCTAGCTTTCTGAACCGGCGTCGTGTCCTGCAACAAAGGAGGTAAGTTAATTGACTCTTCGTTTTACGGTAAGAGTCAGCTTGTCAATCGCAGATGAAGGTTCTGAGCTCACCATAAATCATAGCCCGTGTTGTGAATAGCACCCCTCTCTCGTTCATGACGACACGTTGGACACGTGTACGGTATCATCCATCCCCAAAGCCCCGCTCCCACCTCGTGCTTAGGAAAGATCAGTCGTTGGCCGTCGACGGTAGGATTGTATGCTGATGTACGGTTGTTACAGCTCGCTCGATTCGACGAACACGATGAAGGTGTGGATGCACTGAACGAGAGGAACCTGAATGACTTTAGTAAGTATCTGTTCTCGGGCAATGATAATGCACTCACTGACACACAGCAACCGTTGACACTACAGTTTTTTGTCTCCTCATTGTATGTGGTCCTTGCCCTCGGTGCGGATGTTGACTGCCTAGTTCGTGGAGCTCGTTGAGGGTGGTTGAAATTTGGCGAAGTTGGTGATGGGTTAACGAGTGGAATTGGAAAAGACCGTTAAGCGCTAAGAGGCGCTAAGATCCCTAATATATATGAACCTGGCAGCACCCCTCCATGGTGAGACAACCACATCCTCTACCAGCCGCCCGTCTCATGCTGTGCAACCATCTCTCCCACTAAATCCTCGGAACACTCGAGCGACTCCCCCTTTGCTTGCTCTCGCACGACATCGTCCAATGTTGCTGGGCAGAGGGAAAGTGCGTACGGGACCTTTGGGGGGTGTCCGAGTTTGGTGATGAATTTGCAGATCAATGTGGTGCTGGGGTGTTCTAGAGGGGATTATAGGACCAGGAGAGTATCAAGGTGCGTTTTTTTTTTTGAAAAAGGCTTCCTGTTTCGTATTGAAGAGGAGGAGTAAAGGTTCCCCATGCTGCGGTGCTCGCTGCTGTGGCGTTTTTGTCGGCCGTGGACTCCAAACGACTTGAAAAATCGACTCGACACGTTACTGCCTCTGGCCAACGCCTTATCACAGCCTCCGCTGGGGTCAACATCGACCGACTCCTCGACATCGACATCAAAATCTTCAAAATGCCATTACTTGTTTTCGTTCCTCTCGACGTTTCTTCCGCTAACGTCAACACACCCCATTTTATTCGCACTGCACCTACAATCCCTACTCTCATTTCTCCCCGCTCCGACCGAATATGGTGCGCAAGGTCTGGTGGACCGAGATCATCTTGAGAGCATGTTTGGAGGGGATGGGCGACTTTGATGACAAAGAGACGACTGTGTTGGAAGTGTCGTTGAAAGAGGATGTGAGCTATTTCTTTTCTTCCTTTTTTTGAAATTTGTTCCTACTAAGCCATCCGTAGCTTCAGGTTCTTCCGAAACGGACTATGCACCTTCGTTGTATGAACAGTCTCTCTACCCGACCAATTTGCATGTGCAACGGGCGGACGCGCAGTTTTGATACCCGCTCTAGAGGATCCCGAGACGAGGTCCGTTTTTAGCTTCATCTCATCCTCTTCGTATCAAACTAAAAAAAAAAAAACATAAACCCAGCGATTACTTTTTGTTTCGGAGTGCACTCCCATGGAGCCTTTGCATTTCTCAACTTCTGTGAGGGTATCGAGCGAGATACTTCATTATCCTATCTCGATCCTCTCGTCGAGTGCCTCCTCAAGTTCAATCCCGCAGGTGACCGGCACTGTGTGCAAGAGGAGGTGATCACAATGCTAGCTGTGGTGGGGGATGCAAGTGAGGTTACATTCGTGAAAGTGAGCCGTTATGTGGAAAGGTCATCGCATATATTAGGGATTTGATATTGGATGGGCCGGATTATAGGAAGTTGATGGTTAAGGCGATGGAATGTGCAGGTTTAACCGGTAGGTGTCATTCATTCTAACATTCAATCCGTCAATCCACTAACTATCCATTTCCTTAAACAACCTCTGTTGGCCCAGATGTATTTCGACCCAACGCAAAAACGCTCGTCGAGCATCTCATTCACATTCAACGTTTGTCCCTTTAACTGTCACAATCCCTCGATCGCTGGCAATTGTCGAATATTCGCTTCTGGATCCACGTTATGCAGAAATCCGAACGATAAGCAACTTGGTCACTACCTCATCACAACCTTGGCAAAGGTTTGCCAGGCCATGACACCTGAGTTCAAGCCCTACCTCCCAGTGGTGATGCCTTTGCTGCTCGCGACTGCAGGTGCTAAAGCTGCTCTATCGCTCTACTGTGAGTTTATTCCTCTGCTCATCCTCGCATTTATTCATTTACAATACAAATCCAATGGATGAAGAAGATCTAAAAAAGGCCTAGGAACGCGGAGGATGGGAGACTATCGTTCTGGATGAGCCAGACGTATGGCGTACGGACCTCCATAATGGACGAAAAGTGCCAAGCTTTCGAGACCCTCGTCATTTGTTGCTCCACGCTCGGAGCACGGTTCTCGCCTTATCTGACGCAGACGCTAGACGTTACGCTTCCCTATTTACGATTTTACTTCCACCAGGGCGTGAGAGAATCATGGGCCATGTACGTTCCTCGCCGTTTCTTCCGACTCCTTCCACCTAACGTCTTTTGCGCCTAACGCAGATCTATCCCAAGGCTCCTTTCCTGCGGCAAACAGAGTACCATGCACAATCACTTCCGCGAATCTACCATGCGCGTCTGCTTCGACTTTCTGATCCATTTCCTCGAAGGAATGTTTGCAGCGTCATCGAGAAACCCAGCCGCGATCGGATCTCTCGCCAATACCTCAACGTTCCCTTACCCTGTGCTCGGACAACGCATTTCATTGATCTGGGTATTTACTAAGAAGAAAACTTCACAAATATTTTACAATGAGGATTCTCCTTAATTAGCTGTAGGATGACCGTCAACCACTGAGATTTGAGGATGGCAGCCGTCTCTTCTTCATCATCTCCAAGAACTCTTCGTAAGGAAAATTTAATATTCTCTCCGATACCAAATTCCTTGCGTACGGCCGCCCTTAGGTCCTGAGTAAATAATCGGTAATTAGTCCAAGCGTTCCCTTTCTCCAATTTGAAATTAATACACAACTTACTTCAACTGTCTTCGGTAGTAACATCGTTACGGATCTGCCTGCTGGGTATCTCTTGAAGGTAACGAGGGGGATTGGGTCATATAAGCCTGAGATCTCCTCTTCATTGCCTCCCACCCTGATTTCATCTCCATCACGAACAATATCGGACCATTGCTTGGGGCGCAATGGTGCCCAAGTAACTACACCAGAGGACGACTTCATCCCCAGCCTCAGAACCAGGTCTTCAACACCTATTCCTTTACTGTCAATTTGGGTGTGAAAAACGTCAATCGCGATTGCCTTTGCCTCCTGCGACAATGAGTACAATCAAAGAAGAAATAAATTGCCATCCGCTTGTCTCCATAGTAGGTGGCACGCACCAGATATGATTTTGGAAGTAAAACCACAGCATGGGATATGGTCCAATCCGATACCACAATCGAAAGCAGGATCCTTCCTCGTGCCCCGTCCCCTACAGGGGTCGTGTCTGCTTCAGCGTCCGACTCTGCGGGGCCTTGGACATCTCTTCCTGCAAGATCATGAACAGGTCGATATTTTGACATCTATACACTGTGTTATTTAGATAGTTTTGTTGTCTGGATTCGCTAGATGAATGTATGAAAGTGAATCGATCGCCTAAGCGCCAAACTGCGCAATTTCATAGTCACGTGAATTACATGAGTTCAACCCGTGTGAAAAACGCCTTGCGTGAGATCGTGTTAGATCGAATAAAATTGAGCCGTTCCCGCAACGTTCCCGTGTAACCGAATAAGAGGTAGGAATTTCAAGCGTTTTTGAGTGCTTTCATTCTCATAATTACAGTGATTTGCATTGCCGTCTGCACAACGAAATTGCGAAAATCGTATTTGTACATGTTAATTCTGACCTGAATATGTCCCGGCCAGCTGCAAGTTACTCAATTCGTAGCAGATCTGTCAGAATACACAATTTCAAACACATACATAATACATATTATAATACTAAATATGCTTTCGAAGTATATGATACTTGAGGTGGTTGAGTCTCACCATACACGGCCAGAATTCGGATCAAAGAATCAATGATCGAGTTGATCCGAAATTTCGCATTGATTTCACTCTGGCGACACTCAACCACCTCAAATATATACTTTTAATACATAGTCTTATACCATACAGGTACTCCTAACGTGTAGTAGTAGCATGTTGTGTTCATTTACCAACTGGGTGGAGTTATGTGCCAACTCTCTCGGTAAACACACTAATTAGGAAGATGGCCGTTCTTCGGCATCGTAAACATTGTGCGACAAATCAACACAGTTGTTCACTTTCCGCCTTGAACCTTAAATATAAAAGGAAGGTCCGGAACTCGGAAACTTTCTTCCCCGTTTCCCGGATGCCGCCTTTGTTTATTATTTGGCAACTAAATTGGGCAAGGGCGGGGCGGGGGGAATCGTATTGAAAGCGTGAGGCTCTCTAGCGGTTAAAGCATCGCTGGGCGATGTGAATGGTCTGCCGTGTAAAAACTGGTTGTAATATTAAAGTGTTCCTATTATACGAAGAAGGATACTACATAGGTTTTGTGGGGGAGTGGTTTTACTGTCCCTCCTTAATTACCAATTGCGAGATAAGGTGGTTCGCGACCCGTACTACCACCCTGCTGCACAGCGCCAGAGGCTATCTCCCACCGAGGTTCCCCTGCCCTTGGCAACTATGCTTCCCAGGGCCTCCCCACACTCCTTGCTGCTCTGTTCTTATCAGTGTCTGCGTCGGTACCTAGTAGCGCGTCCACTGTGCAGTTAATTCAGCGTCTCGGGTTGTCAATAGGTGCCACCGGTGCGCTTGTGTCGTGTCTTGTCGGTTCCGGATTCTCCCTTCGTGGTCCGTGATGTGGTGGGGCAGGAATGAGAAGGGCGGGAAATAGAGGTTGAAACATACCTGATAAGGCGGGGCGCTAGGGATTGCTCCATCGTGTCGCTTTCGCGATTCCATGGGCCCCGGCGACTCGGACACCATGTCGACAGCGCGGATTCTTCAAGGCGGCCCTTTGGAAAGGGAGCCATCCGACAATTTTTGACAACAGTGGTGTCCAACATCCGTCAAGAATTCGCAAACGCGGGGAGGTGGGAGGCGGTACAAAGCTAGAATCAATAGCACTTCCCGATACGTCCACTGCGCCATGTTTCCCAGAGCCAAACAGAAGCGCGAGATGGCGGGAGTTATTCTTAGCACCTTCCTTTTATATTTAAGGTTCAAGCTCAAGGCGGAAACTCAAAAGTGAATCAACACTGCAATTTCAAAACCACCACAACCGACATTACCCACCCCAAGCCAGCAACTTTAAGGTTTCAAAGGACGCCGCTTAAGCCATGCAGGCCGCGACCACTGTGATAAAATGGGGACGCAGAGGATGCAATCCAGGAAATTTTCACTTTCAAATAATCGTTAACCGCAGAACTAATGTCATTTCACCACAGCCGTCATCTCAACTCCTCAGGCCTCAGGCATCAATCGGCGCTCTCATGCTAATCTGAATCAAGAATGCTCCCATCCCTTCTAATCAATGTGTGTACATTTCAACCCGCGCTCCCAAAGCCCCTTACCATGGCCAATGTCAACCTGTTTCTGAACACATCTGCCCGACCACCGACGAAGAGCACTCGACGCTGTAAATGGCGGCTAGTCAATCCCGTCAGCTGCGATGATGGGTGAATTGGAGAACACAGGATGTTTGGGGACCTCGACGACGAGAGCACTAGTCTCGGACGACAGGATGCTACCACCGTACGCAATCAACGGCACAACTATGGCGACATAGCGTACAAGGACACAAAGCTGGAGGACCTAGTAGTAGAAGTGGCCAGAGCCTCTCTAATAACCCATACCCATCCCCAGAACGTTTTCCTCATTCTCCAGTGATGGCCAGCGTGTTTTCCATCCCGAACACCATCCATACCTATTCAAATATTCATATTCGACCCTCCTTGTTTACGGTTCCCATCCGCGTCCATTATCCGGCTTCGCATTGCTACCACATTCGCCCCCGAGACACAAAGAACGAGAGAGAAGGCGGTTAAGGAAGAAGAGCAGCCCCCGCCCAGAGGGGAGAACCGAATTGGTCGATATGACCGGACGGTATCCTTTCTCAGATGGTGAAGGTCCAACGAGGAATGGAAGGTCAGCGACGACGTCGGATGTATCTTCTGTGGATGAGCGTCACCAACACCACCATGTGCTCGAGCCGACACCGCCATTACTTACTCAACCTTCAGTCTCAGCGGTGCCTTCTGCGCCAGTGATCACGGCTTCGTATCTACGACGATCATGCCTGCTACATCTACGAAAGGTGGTGTGACGCTGCTGAGTCGTATCGGAAGTATCAAGAAGTGGGGTGTGAGGAGGCGGAGAGGAACGAGTTCAACCTCTTCAGAGGTTATTGGTGGGTTTTTTTTTATACCTCTCATTTCCTTTAATCCATTTTATAACCTATCGTTCCATCTTGCCACCGAACCACAATCACAGGACGCCCCAGACCATACTGCACGCCCAAAAAACTCCATGTCATCTTTTACACGTGAACTATCAACGTCATCGTCGTATCCCTCAACTCTGAACGGTACTTCCTCTGCAGCAGACACCCATCACACTCATACACATTGTTTTTTTAGAGCTTCCAGTGGCACTGGCAATCCAGGCGCTTCTTCTAAGTTCTTCTGCGTGTCCAGGATTAAGCGGGATAACATTGGTCACAATAAACAGAGGAAAAGCACCAGTCAAAGTCGCGATTCCGAGGGTACAAATCAGCAATTTTTGTTGCCATCCATCGAGCCTCAACCGCCTTCGCCGCCGCAGACGATCGCGCAGGTGGCTGTGGAATCGTCGACGACATGGCCGCGCCAAAAGGCAAGGTTAAGGAGCTGGCGAGTTAAGGGCGGGGAGAATCAAACGCGCTCTTTGGCTTCTGCTGTTATCGGTGTTCGACCTTGCATATGTTATCGCCTGGAACACACTCTCCCGCGTTTTCGGTGGTACCCTCGTTGCCCTTATCACTTTTTGCATTGGAGCCTCCAAGAACGCCGAAGCCTACGTCGCCGTCTTCGCTGTTTTTTAACACCAACTGGGTCACCTTTTCTGCCTGCGTCGCCGAACAAGCTCATGGTGGGTGATTTGAAGATCCCTACGATGATTAGTCAGGAGCAGCTTGGGCCAACGAAGGGATTTAGGTATGGTTAGGGAGTTTACGATGAATATTGAACGTTAGTTCTTTTTTTCTTTGCTTTTTCCAAACGGTTTTTATTGACATGAATTTTATATATATTCAGAACTGAAAGAATTGCAAAAAGCATATCAGGCACTAGTATTAGATGTGTAGTGCATTATCCCATCGTATCTCTACGGTGGCCGGCCATGTTCCTCAACAAACAACCTCGACTGGATTTTTCTCCAACCTGAAAGTGAAGACGCGCGCGAGGTCGAATACCAATCATACCTCGGACGACGTCGCTCAGGTACAATCCCAACGACCCCAGCAACTACAAGCCCAATGAGAATAACGGTTGTTGCAATACAAGGAACTGGTATCTGCCCTTTATGCACTCAACTCCAAGTATCGGATTTCGTGGGAGTGCGCTGAGTTGTTGATCGAGTGGGCTGGTGGTGGTGGCAACGGTGGCGTATCAACGATAGAGAGTTGGGGTGTGGTTCAACTCCGCCTCTCGGGTTTCCTCATTCTTATCCGAACAAGATCATGGGTAGTGCGGGTGCTGCCGATTTGGGGGTCGGGAAGAAGAGGAACAAGGAAAGAGCGATCGCGCTTGCAGGGGATGAGGTGAAACCGTCGACGTCGATTCCGGCTGCGCTTTCGGCATCGCCGAACAGTATGCCTGCTGCTCCTTTTCGAATACCAATGACTTGTGGCGCGCGTCGACCGACCGACATGATCATAGCCATCGACAGTTGGGTTTGGTTTGCGAGATGTTGAATAATGCGAATGCGACGGTGGATGTTACTCCTGAAGATATGGAGGCAGGGGTGGAAGAGTTGATTGCTCCGAATGTGAATAAGGAGTGGAGGTGGGGCGATGCGAAATAGTGCGGTTACGCTTCTGGAGGAGGAGCAAGGGCGGCAGCGGGGTGGGAAGAGACGAAGGGAGTGGGATACGGGATATGTTGAGGGCATTGAAGGGCACTTATGCGTAGATTAGATACATAAAATTAGATATTGCCAACCAGAACTTCTCTCCAACCACCGCGAAAGAGTCAATTGACTATGAAGGGAATCTCACACTTGATAAATGCTCCATTATGATCAAGTTACGATCATCAGGGAATACATCGCCGGAATGTACATCGCCGTAATTCCCTATCAGCAACAAAATAAGACTATTCAAAAGTCAATAAAACACCTTAACCCCAAAATTCACGAATGACGTTGGATGACGCATCCCTTGAGCACCCCTTGAAAACACATTTTTTGACATGTTTCTTTCTTTTTTTCTTCTGGACAGATTTGGATCTTGGCGCATAACGAGACGAAGAAAGACTGTAAATGCGCCAGAGGCAGCAGGTGAAACAGTGCACGGTTTCACTGCTCCTGTTGCTGTTGGTGTGTGCATTGTCGAGGTGATAGCGATGTTATGATTCATCGTCGGCGTGGAAGAAGGTTGTCGACGGCGATGGGTCAAGAGGTGGTCTATATCCGGATCTAATGTCCTTTCACAAGTGATGTGTACACCATATTTAACTGGTTTAAATAATAGAAGGTGTAACATTCTCGTGCGTTTGCATCGCGCTTTGCCATGTAATAGGTAAATTAATATATCAGATCAATCATGGTAGTGTTCTGGGGGTGGAGAGCAGATGGCTCGAGGGATGAGCCGTCTACTCTCCAGGGCGAAGGGCCGATGGGGATGCGGGCGGATGAACCCCAAATCCCCAGGGCCTTCTCTACTGATGATTGAGGTGAGGGCGGGTGGGATAAAAAAATTTGGAATGTCAGAACGGTGAGTTGAGAATGGATGCGGAGATGTGAGGGGATGGTCGCACAAGAAGTCACACCTCTGTGATCCGTCACAGAGATGCTACCATCCCACAAATAAACTTGTTAAAATTTCAAGACCTTTATTATCGGGCTACGACAAAATAGTATACACACCTAGCCAACAACATTTCTAGAGCTCTATCCTCTCAGTTCCACCAATGACTCGCCGGTCTGACCTTCACCTTTCACCTCTCACCATCGACGTAGCCTCGTTAGCGTCCTATGCCTTTTTTCTCCAACTCGTCCCTTCCTCGCACATCAACTGCTAATCGCGTTTAACACGCCACGATCATTGAATCCCCTCCACCTCCATGGAACGCAACTCAACTATGCGGATGTTGGCCCACTTCATGGCCTTGAAAGACCGGCAGCCAATGTGGATAGCTCTTTGGTACTGGAATCGGTAATAACCTGGCAGCAGCGGCAGTTGCAGCGAGGTTGGCGCTACTACCAGATGGTCGTAAATGCAGATGGAGAAGGGGTTTGGCCTGACTATGTCCATTTGAAGTCGACGCGCTATTGTCATTGACGGTGAAACCAGCAGGATCCGACCTAGTAACGTTGCCGGCTGACTGTAACGCACGATGTGAGGAACGTATCGAGGATCGACGAATCCTCATCAGTGGAGGTGCGACTGCAACAGCTTGCTGCTTCCTTTGCCGCACTCGTCCCAGACGAGGATGCGGAGTTCTCCGACGACGCGTCGTGACTCGTCCTTGTGTTTATCTTTCTCTCCTTCCTCGAGCTCAGGCTGGGGGGCAGAATAGCAATCCCATCGTCATGTCATTCTTGACTCTCCTTTTCTCCGTTATCGCCCTCCTCGAAGCCAGAGATCTTGCCAAAGTTTAGCCCGACCTTCGGAGAACGGTTGAACAAGTTGACAAGTTCGGCAGCTGAGGGTGTGGCGAAAATTTCACCTGTCGAGGTGAGAACGATGCCCTTCATCACGGAGGGCATGTAATGGGGCGCTAAATGGGTGATTCCATCGAAGCGATATGATAAGTGGAAGGGGTGCATTGAGAAGTTCAGGTTTCCATCAGTGTTGCTGTTGAACTGGAGTGACTTGTGCCGTCCTGGTTGTCGGTTCGAAGAGGTTCTTTACCTCTTCAAGAGGGTTCTTCTCCTTCCGGCCTACAAGATGATTTCAAACTCATAAGTAAAGACGGAAAATTGAATGAGAGGGGTTAACGAACCCTTCGCCGTTATCGTCGTGGCTGCACTTTGCTGCTGCACCTTCTTCGCACTCTCCTCCAACTCCCTCTTCGCCTCCTTCGGCCGTATTTCCTCTGCCTTCAACTCATTCTCCCTAGCGAGGACCGACTGGGTTCATTGGTCAACCTCCTCCTTGATCAGCTCCTCGCGCTGGACATAGTAGTATCCACCTCCGCCTCACGGGGGCATAGCACCCTCCATGATCTCTTCCTCACGCTTCGCACTAGCAACAGCGACCTCCTCCCTTTTCATCACTAAGATGCATAGCTCTTCTTCTCGTCGCACAACAGCCTTCTCAACGGCGATTCCATACCCTGTCGCGAGAATTTGTTATTGGATCTGCGACAAGTTTTTGGAGGGACATAACTTCTTGGTCCTTTTCGGTGGAGGAGTGACGTTAGCCGTTGTTCGTTCCGGGGAAGCGTCTGTTCTCGCGCGAGAATTTCACGTTCTTTGGCTGTTACAGTGGCATGATGCGCCTTGACGACCGTAAACCTGAGGGAGAAAAGGGGGTTAAAACGAAGATCAGATATGTTAGAGTTCATGGGACTTGCATTTTTTCGGTGTCGGCGAGTCGGCTGAATAGCTCGAGTCGTCCATGTTGGAGGAGTCGAGCGGCGGGCGCATAGCAGGCTAGAGACAGAGTTGGTTAACGATAATCGGTGAGAAATTGGGTAACACTCACATTGAGGTTCAGCATGGATTCGATAACCGACGTAAGTGCTTGGAAGTATCCTCGAGGAAGCCGTGGTACAGTGCGGCATTACTAACCGACAAATAAATGACGAGAAAGAAAGAAAGAGACGCAATAGTAAACGTACCGAATAAAAATGTTCAGTTCATAATGTGATCTTGGGTTCGTGGAATGGAGGGTTGAGAGCGCAGAGTTCGTACATCAGACAACCGAGGGACCAAATGTCCGATTTGGAGTCGTACGCCTTCTCTTGCAACAGCTCCGGTCACATATAGTATGGAGTCTTTCAAAAATAAATGAGTATGTGCCGAGGACCTTGGCAGTGTGACGTACCTCAACATAGCATACCCCAACATAGGTGCTTGCGGAACTCGTCTGTGCAAGTGCTTTTGAAAGGCTAAAATCCTCAAGTTGTTCTCGTTGAGGAATACTGAAATACAATATAAAATTGAGAAAGGGGGGGGTTGGATTGCATATGAGGACGAACCGTTGTCGGGTTTGAGGTCGCAATGCAGAACTTGATCTCGCCAGGAACCTCCTTCCGCGTCGATGAGGCCGCCATTGATCGTGGACTCGTTCCCTGATCTGCTATGGCCATTCGAATGATGGCAATGGTATATATAACACTTGGAGAATCTGGAGAAAATAATGCTAGATTGTGTCTTCGGGTATGGGTTGGTTCTGTTTCGTCGCTTGCTTGATGATGGTGGAGAGGTCGCCATCGCCGCAGTAATCCATGAGGATGTAGAGAATTCTAGCGTCTCCGTCAATGTATCTGTCGCGGTATCGTACAATGTGGTTGTGCTGGAGGTTCTTGAGAATGTTTCTACATGTTCGTTGCTGTCAGTCGGTGATGAATTTACACAAGTCGGTCAGGACGCACACTTCTGCCACAATCTGTTTTCTTGCTCGCTCATCCTCTTAAATTTGAGTTCCTTGCGCGCGAATATTCGAGAGAAACAACCGTGAGCATCAGAGTCATACCAGACGGTCCAGACCATCCATTTTCCGTCGTACTTTTCGTATGATACCAAAGGAGCCATTTATAATGTCGTCCAGGGGTTCGTAGTTGTCGAGGAAAGGAGAAGTCATGATAGTAAAGGGACAAGTAGCATAGAACAAGAGAAATGGGAATTATGTAAAAAAGCGCAAGAAAAAACATTGGTCAACACGTGACCGCGATTGTCCAAGTTCGCCGTTATCACGTAAGTTATCTTGCACATATCTCTATTCATTAATGTACATTGATTTCCCATTGTCCGTTTTTCTTTGACTTGCGCTATCGATACATGTTCAACGTTCAGGCCTTACCTCCCGCACCTTCGTCTTCCCATCTCAGAAACACATATTCCACACCCTTGATTTCACAAGAGGAGCGCATTTCGTCCGCTTCCACCACCACCACCTATGGAACCCGTATCTCGAGACCCATGTGAGGGGATCTTAGTGGGGGATACCCACACCTTTGGTCGCTCCACGTTTTCTTCACTTCAAGTTATTGCTAACTGTCCATTCGTTTATTAGATATTCGCCGTAATCCAGCTTAATTTCGACTTGAGCAGCGACGATTGGCAACGGCCTCGAACTGGCCGATCTGGCACAATGAACACGGGTTGTGGCCAAAGGTGGTGTTAGGAAGTGCATGGCGGAGCGCTCGGACGATTTGGTGTTTTTGGCGGTATGTTGTTGTATTGATTTTTCTGGTTCCTTTACTTCATCTTTAGTACAGGATGATGGAATTGCTGTCCTTCTCCAAATGCCTGACCTGGAGAATTTCTTCCTTGTATGTATTCCCGTTTATCTGGCTTCTTCTCCCAACCCCATTTTCTACAGGGCTACTGCGAAGGCGTCGTCGGCCGATTCTCTCGTTTTGGAGGTCAGATTTCTGGGTTCGCTCAAGAAGCCTGTCATACCAAATAAGCATCGTTGGATGCTTCCTTCGTTTCTGGTTTCCGGGTACCGAACCTCCCAGTCCAGCCCCCTACCGGCCGTTCTCACAGCGCCGCGAGAGCCAAGAGCACAGGCAGTCCCTTCATCCAATTCTCGATACTGGGTTTCGTTGATTACATGGAAAACTCGGGGGGGCTCCGGATCCACGATAACTTTGTTGCCGGACATTTGGAGGACCTTGTACTCCGGTTTTCCTGGAACTAATACCGCTGGGTTCCTATCCTTCATCTCCTTCGATCGAACCTCCCGACTCTGCCCAAAGGAAGCGTTAGGTGATGTATATTTCACCTATGCAGTGGAAGCCATCTCGGGATTCTTCTCTTTTCCAGTGAATTTGTCACCGAAAGGATTGAGGGAACCAGACCCAATTGTCGGAGAGTCTAGGAGTTGCGAAAAATCAAGGTGCGGAAAACGCCCTGGGGTTGGGGCAAGGGGCAAGGGATAGCAACCAGGGAGGTCACTTGGATCGTGTGGAGGCATATCCCATATGTCGGGGCTCGGTGGGGGCGTTCCTTGGACTATGTGAGGGGTTTGCATCGAGAGAATTTGTGTAACAAGTAACTCAAAATATTTTCTGTCCGCTATCAACCCCAACTATTTAACTACGCGGCCAGTCGGATGTGGGCCATTGATGAACCTTGGCCCATTTGAGGATAAATCCCATTGTACTTAAAACCCTGAAAACATTTCGATACTGGAGCCTATATATGTACAAGCACGATTTACTTAATCTGGATGGCCCGACGGTGAATGAATGGATTTAAATTCTGAGGCCTTGATCGAGAACTGGTGGCGATGCACCGTTACCAACCATCACCATGGCCCCTTCGCTAGTGATATCATCAATTGTCAAGAATATGAATGCTACAAGATGATTGTCAGAAAATTAACAAGATGGGAAGGAGTATTTGTAGTCACCTGGCCCTGGGGGATAAACTCGATTGTTTGGTGGACTTCGCACAGTTAAAGTCTTCATATTAGGAGAAAGTTGCGCATCCATGAATACCAAACGTTGACTCGAATGGAATGCGTGTGAAGAGAAGCCAAGATCCATCAGTGAGACTGATCATGATATCTCTGAAATGAGAAATGGATCGTACCCTTGAACGGAAAGGTGCATACCTTTAATGGAAGATGCTTTCAGGTGACTTGGGATTGTGACGCCGATTGTAAATAGTTGGTTGAACTCGATCTTGGTTGGAGTATTCAATAGTTTGGGCCGTGCAACAGACATAAAGGCAGGGTTCAGGTATTGCACCCGGAATTCCCTACGAGCGTTAATCAATGCCAATGGTGATTTCCACTTAGTACCTATGAGCGCTTACGTGTGGAATTCGGTGTCGTTGACAACATTGCCATTTGGATTGGACCCGGCAATGAGAACATTACTTTCAGCGGACACAGTTAATAAGGAGCATTCAATACATAAATACACTTACCCAGAAGGTGTAAGACTCGCAACCGAATGGTAAATTCGACCGATATCAGTAGTGGGCATATCTTTGTTACTGATCCTCATTCCGAGAGGAGAGTCGGGAGTATATATAGATGGAGTGAATCTGAGTTATTCCAAAGAATCAGAACCAGTTATAGTAGGGCAGTTATCGATAGACGCACACTGGATGGTCTGCGTTGGATTGACCAACAGGATCTTTAACAGAATTGATGGCCGCATATCCTGTCTGAGCGCCGTTCGTAATCAGAACTTGACCATTAGGCATGAGAATCATCTCGGGCATCATTCGCAATTCCAAGAGGTGTTCAACCTCCCAACCCTTCCTGATGCCCTCAGGTGTCAGCGTGAGACGACTGCATTGATCAGATGCGAGGTCTTGCGAAGACAGTTGCAAGGAGGGGATCTGGTCGCTGGAGTTACTTCCACCACAAACTAGCACCTCTGGGATATAATTTGGAGGTGAAAGTGGGAGGAGGGCCGCAGTACCGTCGAAGGGGTTCGTTACGCGAACGCCGTTGGGAATGTCAGGAAGTATCGTCTCTGTATTCTTTTCGATATCGTAGATGATGGTTTGGTTGTTAGCAATCATCAAGACGGTACCATCTGGTAAAGCAAAAATACTACATCGGATAGACACTATGAGTGCATGCCCAAAGCCGACGGGTGCTATATGTGACGTACCGCGGGAACAGATTCGCAGGCAAGCTCCTTTCCAAGAACGGGGATGGGCGAGGAACGCCATTGTCTTTCGGTGGGAAAAATTCAAAGCTATTCACAGGGTCCGTGTTGTAGAATGGTGTACTTTCATGGATACCACCCACGACAATCTAGTTATTCGGAAAGATGACGCGACTGTGGGATAAAAACAAAGAATTACTTACGAGTGATCCATCAAAGATTCGGATGGCAGAGGTATACCATCGACTTTCAACAAGATGAAGATTTGCTTGATCTTCGAATATTTCACAGCTTGAACCAGTGGGATCGTCGCATGGTTCGAAGATACGGATTCCCTGACGTCCATCCAAAGCAGCAGGGTTTGCTGGGATGTTACCTCCAACGCTAACCTATATAAATTGAATGAAAATCGAAAAATGGCTTTGAGACTGGAATACCATTGTCCCATTGCTCAAGAATCCACCTGAACCGCAGAAGGTATCAGTGATCATACGCAGTGGAGACGCAGTGTTAGTCTGGAAATTCCAGAGGGCGCCCCAAGCCGAATGTCCATCGATTGAGAGAGGATCATTAGATGCACGGTCGAAGAAAATTGCAAGAGTTGGGGAAACGACGATAGCCTCTAGTGCTAGGATTCCGCTTGTTCCATTTTGGACGAACTCCCATCCCGCACCAATGACGGATGTAACACCAGTTAACAGTATTATTGGAGAGAGATGGCCCAATAGGTGGCGCATTTTTGAACCCAGAAAGAATGAAGCTGCTTCAGGTGAGAGCGAATTTTTGGCTTTTATGCGTTTCATCACCACCCCGGGAGTAAGATGAATCGCCGTTGAACAGCATAAAGGTGGAAGGCACATGGTCATGAGGACATATTAATACCTTCATGGTGTGATCGTACGTCAAGAAATTTCGGCTGCAAGAATTCTCTCAAGGGCTCACGAAACCTCATTGACGGGATGGATGTTTTCCATAATGTGACAGAAATTTATAGTGTGCGGGGATTTTGATAAGTGTAAGGCGAAATTTCGGAACTTCTCCGGATCTAACACCCAGAAACTAGCTCATTTTTGAAGGAGGAGAACATGAGGACAGTAAATCAAATTAAGAAATGTCGGATTGAACAAACCGGTTAACGATATGGCACCCACTTCCTAATAAACAAAGCCTTCGTGATGGACATCTTTAGGTTGAACATCTACTCATCGCAACGCATCCATAACAGCGCCTTCAAAAGGGCTAGAACCACAAAGGTAGATCCCCGTATCCTTCCCAGGAAAAAGCTCTTTCCGTTCCTGGAAGAACGTCGCTGGTGTCCTACCGGGATGAAGAGTATACTCAAAGCTGGGACGAGTTGATATCTCTGGCGCATTCGAAAATATATGAAGCTTGAGATAAGAAGCCACCTGAGCCTTTGCATCGCCCAGGGCACTGGAAATAAGGGAAAGGGTGACGTCAAGCTCATGCGTGGAGATGACAAAATCGATTTGGAAAAGTTCCTGTCGAATGAAACTGGGAAATCGCAGATAGCATCGATAAAAAGAGTGTGCTACCAATCCCGCCCATAATCCAAAGAAGGTGGCGTCGGGTTGGACGATCGAGTAACTGTTGGGGTGTTGGAAGGATGAACTCGCCTGAAATCCCAACGATGTTGACACTCAAGGAGAGGTTGGTGTCGTCGAGCGCTTCAGGCCTCGCGTTCAATAACTTCCTTAGGGTCGAAAACAAAGTGCCAGTTACTATCCCTCCCGGTTTCTCTCGCATGGTGAGAGAAAAGCTATTCATTTCCAAAGAATTCGTCGCAGCGCTCGAGATTGTCCACGTCCGGATAAAGTCATCGTTTACCAGGCTCGGCCTCGCCGCAGACATGTGCCGATACTCACGCGATCCCAGGAGAGAACTGAAGTCCAGAATAACAGCTTGTCCGGGCTCAGCATGGGTTGGAGCAGATGATTCCCACATGAATGTAGCAATAGTGGGACTATGGGAAGTGACGCGAGTTAATAACGCCTTGGGCTGTTGTTCGAATCAGAAAATGGTTGATTGCGTGTCCTCTTCTGCTAATAGTTTGACTGGGGGGCTGTATGGGCTTGGTTGAATATCAAAAGCACTGTCCTGGTGTGCTGGGAGTGCATTGGTGACGAAGGTGTATCCAGTGATGAAAATTTCAGTCAGTCTGTCCTGTAATGGCATAACGGCTTGAGCTTCGGCTCCATATAGGTTCCTCGCGTTCCCGGTAAGATATAAAATGTCACCTGTTTTGAAAGAGACGAAGGTGAGGGAAGCGAGTGGGGTGGCTTCCACGTTTCCTAAGGAGGTCATCAGGCAGTTACCTAGGTTTTATTCTTGGTTTCCTAACGGTTCTATAATTGAGGAGACGAACCGGAAAAGTCAGGAAGAACGACTGTGCGACCATCTGACGGCTTTACGCGGATGAATCCTGGTCGACCACCACGATGATTCATACCAAGATGGGGTGGGAACCCTAAAGTCGTTCTCCCACTCCAAGATGTAGCTTGCTCTCAATGACAACAGGAGAGGTCGTATGGTGTGGCGTCAACTGGCGTAAGGTGATGTATTTCGGGCATTCGCTGTGAGACATATCAGCTATAACGAAAATAGAAAATTTTCGCAAAGGCCTACCCTATTGCCTCGTTTACCACTAGTTCAAAATTCATAATGTCTTCGTTTTTCTCCAACTTCGTAATACTCCCTGTAAATTTGTTCCTCCTTCGCGTGGAAACTTCAGCACCAATCCCCGGCAATGAGTGTGGAATATTTCTCGCGGTCGAAGGTTTTCATATTGTTGAGGAACAGCTCGCCCTCCCATAGCTCGGCTTCTATTGATAACATGTTGTACTGCGGACTTGGATGATGGATGAAACCGCGCCTGCCATCCTTCCCGGCAAGAATTGATCCCCAGTTGAACCGAGTAAAGAATACATACCGAACGCTCAATATACTCTCAGCATCCTATCCAGAGGTGTCGCCGAGCAAGATACCGGTAAGAGCTTTGAGCTGGGAGACAACGAATAATGTTGGACCATCAGATATCTGTTCAGAAAAAAGAGCTCAATAAATGAAAACCGATTCCGAAAACGCTATAAAAAAAACCCACGGTAGTGGTGTATAGAGCAGTTCGCGGACACTCTCCCTTACCCAACTCCTCGACCGAATAAGCCTTCTTCAACCATTCACACCTCGTTCGTCCCGCATGCAGTTCCAGACGGAGGGCTTGGGTCGTTGGAATGGAGAGGGATGGAAGTAGGTTTCGAATTCGCGTTCGTAGTGATGGGCTTCTAATCTGACCATCCTTCTTGCGACAAATGATGAACACTAGAACTCTCTCTGCCGTCCGGCGCGTCGACAATTCCGTAGGAAGAAGTGGCATGTAGCCTTCCCAAGAGAGGAGCTACACGCTAAGTCTGGACCCATAGGCGACAGTGAACGCTCCATAACAGGTATTGTCTTGCTATTCGAGAGCGTACTGGGAGCCGAGATCAGGTTCAGGTTCAGGTTCAACAACGATCGATGGGATGGGGGTAACCACACGCTCTGGGAATGTATGCTTTGTGACAGGCGAAGGGTGCGAAAACAATGATGATAGTGGAGGTGATAATGGTGGCAGAGGAGATTCGGGGGACGTTAGAGGTTCGACAGGCGGGGAAGGAGGATGGGTTTCCCATTTCTCTAAATCTGATTCCGAAGAAAAGAGAGGTGGTGGCATCGAAGTGGGCATAGGTTCCAGAGCCTCCTCCGCCGTTTCATCCATCTACAGTGTACACATCTCCATCTGCTGTATCTCGGGGCAACTCATCATCAAACAAGGTCGACGCTGGTGGGTATATCACAGCTTCGACTGGTGCTGGCGGCAGCGGTTGGGGCGGTGTGCTTGGAACCGAAGCTGGAGTGGGAGGTCATTCTGTCGGAACATGCAAACTCGACGACACGTCAAATCCAATCAAAAGTTCAATGAAAGGCGACGGCGTCGATCACCACGTCTTCTGAATCCGCCACCATCAGTGGTGGTAGTGACTCGTCACGAGCATCAGTAAAACATGGCGTCGACTGGTCGTGCTTCTCCATCTGTGCAGGTTCAGGCTCAGATGAAGGGGTAGGAGATAACCCCTTCGTAGGCAGCGTCTTGCTCAGAGGACTTCATCACTCCACAGAAGACAGCGACGCCTCGCTGTTTTGCCCTGGCCATCACCCTCTCTGGTGTCGGTGATGGATTCTCGCACGGTATACCTTGAGAATTGGACACAAGTGATATGATCGCGGGAGAACGAAGTGAAACGATGGCGTTGCGGCGGGTACACAAGGTGGAGGTGGCATCAGGCGTTTTTCAGCAACAACAATTCGCATTGAGTCTTTCTGTTCCTGCCCGCCTCTCCCCCACGCGCGCAGAGAGAATTGGTCTAAGCGCATCCAACGTAATCCCCAACCGCGGCCCCCATGAGATGTACAAATATTCTGGGCATCCTGAGATGAGCGTAAGAATTCAGCGGCTCGGTGAGGTAAGACGTTGAGGGTGTTATGCGGGATAAATAGCGACCGATAAGGTGGTTGGAGGTGATGGGTTGGGTGGCATGTACCCCGTGCGCTGGTGGTAAATCATAGGGGTTTGAGGAGGAAAGGATGAGGGGGTTGTGTATAGTCGACGGCAGGAGTTCTGTGATAGCGATAGGTGCTGGACTGGAGGTGATAACGGTAACACCACATCCTCATCCAGTTGCTTGTCCTCCTCTGGGAGCGACATATCCATTTTACATCTCGAGACCAAGGCCCCCAAGCGCTTGGTAACTGATGCTCTTGACGACTTTGGAATTTTCCGCAGAAAGCGAGGAGTGACGATCGGGGAAGGAGAGTGCTTGCCGGTGGAAATGGCCAAGATAGGGGAGGTGCGAGAACTGGGTTGTGATCATGTGAGGCAGGGAGAGTGGGCACTGCGGTGGCGGTGGGTGGATGGGTTGCGTAAGGCAGCGTCTCGTTGCATCGTCGTCGCTGTTTTCAACAAAGTAAAATGTGTGGCAGAAGGGAGGGTTGTGTGGACTAGCTCGCCGCATGAGAATCCTCATGCGAGAGTATAGGGCACGTCGAAATCACGTCGATGCCTTTGGGCGAGACCCCGCACGCAACGTCTTCACATCCGAATCGACCATGCTCCATGAATCCCGGGGCCCAGGCAAGTCGCGTCAGTGCCTATGGGTAAGACTCCGTGCACGACTGTGTGTCTAGCAGGCGCATGGGCGGCCTTGAACCTAGTGAGAGGGCTCAGCTCGGTTCTACGAAAGTCCCGCACAAAATCCAGAGGCGAATGAGCGGAGGAAGGCGAGAAAGACCAATGTTGGAGACAAATAGGTACTGTGAAAAGCGATACATGCTGGGATTCACACTCGGCAATGCGGAGCAGATCTGTGCGATGAGCTCCAGATTTTAGGCCTTTCGTGGCACAGCCCTAGGTGGGAGCTTCCCGGGGCCTGCTCAGTGCTAGTCAGATCGTTGTCAGATCGTGACGATTATTTGGGAGGGGATGTGGCTGTGCAATGCTTATGTCAGCCACTTGTAGGTCAACGTCCAATTTTGTCACTGAGTAAAGTAGTCCAGTATTCACATCGCTCCGGCAGACCCGAACCTCGAAGAAGTGCTAAACATGGAGTGAATGGAATCGCAAATTGAAGTTGTGGGAAAGAAGTGTATCACGAGGCTGAATAGACTACTTAATTGCTATGTACTGCCAAGGCCGCAGTGTCTGTAATAAGAGACGGCTGTCAGCACTGCCATTGTGCCATAATAAGGTCAGCAAAGTTGGAGGATTGCGCAAGGACATTCTTTCTTCCCCCCCCTCTCTGTCTACTTCCCGAACACTTCCATGATACCACAACCCCAAGTAGTGTAGTCGGAGTCGCTGGGCATGTTGGACAACTGCAAGAACATTGTGATCAATGGTGGAACTTTCAGCGTTATAAACTCTGGCCAACGGCAAAATCGTGAGCATTATCTATTTTGTAATATCTCACCGCTCACACCGACATCATGCCTACCTTGCACGTTCAGGCCATTCTGGCATGGAACTCCTGAAGGCTGGTATTGCTTCTGGAGCATTCCATAACTCCTCTGAGCGATACGACCCTCCAAAGTGTTACCCTCATACCCGCCTCGCCGTTATTGAGGCCATTATGGATTGGATCAAAGACGGTCAGAAGACATCCTTCCTCATGTGGCTCTATGGTCCAGCTGGTGCAGGAAAATCTGCTATCGCTCAAACCATCGCAGAGATGTGCCATGGGTTGTGAATTCTCGCTGCCAGCTTCTTTTGGTCTAGGAATGCGGCTGGTCGTAACAATGAGACGTGTCTCATCGCCTCCTTGGCCTATCAACTCATTATTATGATTCCAGAGATGCGCATTCATGTGGAAAAAGCAATCGAAAACGATCCCGTTCTCCTTTCTCGTTCGCTGGATGCTCAAATGGAATCCCTCGTTATCGAACCATTGGAGAAAACCTTTCTCGGCAGTCATGAACAAACAGTGGATCTCGGGGAGCCCAAACTGGTCATCCTTGACGGCCTCGATGAGTGTGGTGGGCCAGGTGTCCAGGAGTACATTCTGAAAGTTATCTCTACCGCCATTCTACGATTCCCCCTGCGCATCCACATCCTCATTGCCAGTCGACCTGAACAGGGAATCCGCGACTCCTTTAATGCCAAACCTTTACTTTCCATCACTACCCGACTCCCCTTAGATGATAAATATCTTCCCGACGACGATATTGGACACTTTTTGATCGATAGCCTCACGGCCTTAAAAGAAAGTCATATTTTAAGGTCTCTCCTTCCTACTACATGGCCCACGACAAAAGACATTGACATGCTAGTCCAAAAATCATCCGGGCAATTCATTTACGCTGCAACAGTCGTCAAATTTGTGAAATCGCCTCGCTGCAGACCTGATGAACAACTGAAGATCATACTTGGGATAGGTGGGACTGGGAAGCACACTCCTTTTTCTGAACTAGATGCACTCTACCTTCATATTTTCAGCACGGTGGAATATCTTCCTCGAGTGTTGGAAATTATGAGCTGCCTCTATTTCTTGCATTCACACTTCTACCCGCGTGTGGATAATATTGAGAATCTGTTGTTTTATACTCAGGGGGATGTTCATTTAATCCTCATCGACATGCATTCCATTCTAGATGTCCCAGACATAACAAGCTCCAAACCACTTGACGTCTTCCATGCATCACTTCAAGATTTCTTAATGGATCCGAATCGTTCTGGAACTTTTTTTCTCGACGAAAGTATAGCCCGTGCTCGGCTGGCCCAATGCTTCTTACGACACATTCCTAATTTCCCTACCTCCACATCTAACCCATGTAAGTATATGTAACCCCCTTCGAAAATTATTTCGTGCACTCATTCATTGCCTAACTTAGATGCTGACCGAAGCGAAGTCGAGGACGTTGTGTCAAAAGAGTTTATACCAAATTGTTTGAAGGCATCTCCGACAAGGGATCTACTCCGAGATTTTCTAGATTTCGACTTTAAACACTGGGTATTAGCAACTTGGTGTAAAACTTCAGCTCCAGAACAGAGCCCTTGTATGGAGCCAGATGATTTTTGGGAGCCAGGAGATCCTTGGCACGAACCGTTGGAGGTTTTTGAGCAAGTAATTCTATTATCCGCCTGGTTCCGGGAAAAGGTGCGCCTGTTTATCACTGCAGATGTTCCTTCACTTAAAGGCCTTCTAGGAATCAATTGTCAAGGAAATTTTTGGCACCGAGATGAGCCTGTACAACCATCATTCCCATGAACGGGATATTGCAATCAATATGCTGCTAGAGGAAGCACTTAGTTGGTATTCAGAGGGAGATCACAAACACAAAACGACAGCCATCACACATCCTCTGCTTGTGGGTGGTGAAAATCGCCACATTATGCGCAGGGTCCTTCTCTCTCAGAGATCAAGAATGACGCTTCACAAGATGTATGACCCGGACCTTCGGTTGTTCCCAGAGCAGCATGATGATGGCGGTGTGCAAGCCGAGTGTATTGTCGAAATTCAATGTTTTCTCCGTGATCCCAGACGTGCTGGGTGCTGTTATGTGGATAGTGGGATGTATGCAGCTTTGTCATTGCTGATTGCAAAGGTTATTTTTCACCCTGTCAGGTCAGTCTGGATCTCTAGTTTCCTAGACTCGATCTCGCTCATGACCTTAATTAGCATATATTGGATTAATTACTACTCTGAAAATCAACAACAACAATATCTGCAGCTGGCTGCTGATACCCTACCATTTTATCTGTCAAATGCAGATTATACATCAGAACTGGCTGATTACCTGCTTAGCCATACCCTCAATCAAGGACCGCTTCCAACAAATTACCCAAATATACAGCCACTCCAGGATGCTGTCGATCTCTATCTGAAGGTGAATTTTTCTTCTTGCAATATATACCCCATATTAATTTTACTGGTTGAGCAGAGGAAACCACATGTTAAGGAGTCTCGACGGCGAGACTCGGATGAAATATTGGATTTACCAAGGAAGCGTCGGCGGTAATGGGATATTGTGTCATGTACTAGTAGATATATGAGATCAGGACAATGATCCTAGTTATTGGTGGTTTTCTGTTTGCGCAGGCCATGGAGTGGACGTTTCCTGGTTTACCGACGTCAGAGTGGAACTCGGAAGTTTCCAAGTTCTACTGACGCCGAAATCCTCTTTGTTTCACTTCCACAACTTTAACATTAACTGTGACTCGCTTCACGCGGCGAGCCAGCGACTCACAATGAGTATCCTCAAGGCATTTCCTGCCTCGAATAGTAATGTAAAAACGCTGCTTGGCATGATCATAAGTCGTGCTTGGAAGTTAGGTTAACTGAGTTTTTGATCTGCCTTCCTTTCTGATCATAAGAAAAGATATATTTGGGTGGCAACATAAATAATGATAGATTGATTAACAATGAGTAGCACTACGAGGTGCGAATAGCCACAGCGAAGCAAAGTAGTCATCCACCTTGCTCAAGGTGGGGATAGCCGCAGAAGGAATAGAGACAGCATTGCAGAGCGGTCATCTACCCCACTTGAGGTGAGAATAGTGGCATCACCGCAGAGCAGCTATCCACAACAGCCATCTGCGCCCACTCGAGGTAGGTATGGTGGTAGCTTCGTAAGCACTCATTCACCCTGCTCAAAGTGAAAATCGCGACAGCGTCGCAGAGCAGTCATCCACCCTGCTCAAAGTGGGAATAGTGGAAGCATTGAAGAGCAGTTACCCACCCTGTTCGAAGTGGGAATAGCAGCGGATGGCGCGGAATAGTCGTCCGCCTCATTTGAGGAAGGAATAACGCTAACATCCCAGAGCGCTTATCCAGCCTGCTTGAGGTGGGAATAACGGCATCATCCCAGAGCAGTCATCCATCCCGTTCGAGGTGCGAATAAATGCAGGAGATCGCAAGGCGGTCGTCCACTCCATTCGAGGTAGGAATACTAGTAGTAGCAGCCTCATAAAGTGTTCATCTACCCTGCTCAAAGTGGGAATGGCAGTAGCATCGCAGACCAGTCGTCCACCCAGTTCGAAGCGGGAATAGCAGCGGGTATCGCATCCAATGCTGGATGATCCAGTGTTGTACTCCAGAGCAGTTGACCATACCCAAGTTTCGGCCCGCTGAACGTACAGGGGTCGCACTGCGCCAAATGCTTCAACCATATGTCATCCTCGCGTGTGGGATGGGACATCGACTCCCAAGGAATATCGATGAGACAAGTGTTGAAATCAAATCCATAAGCTCATGATCAAGGGAAAATATATGAATTCCGGTTGGCCTCTGTGAGGGAAAGGAGGCAAACGGATGGGGGATAGAAACAAATGCGTGCTACTTATGTACTGTAAACAACAAAATAATCACCTGATAAAGTATCCCGGCATGTGCACAATGATCCGTACATTGCACATGCTCGTACTTCCAAGCAATATTCCAACAATAAGGTGTAGTTTTAGTCACAGCGAAGGGAATGGCATCGAAGGTGGCGCTGGCCTAGCCTGAGCCGATTAGATTAGATTTGTACACGTGATCGTGTATGTAGAGCAAAAAACATCATTGGAAGACCTGTACCACCACCCACGCGTGAAACACTACCGCCGTCCGCCCAAAGACCACAGATAACACGAGAGGGAGAGGATACGCATTCAAAGTGAACATACCGCCGGCTCCGTTATTGAATATTGAATTTCAACTATCAGGCCTCCGAAATCAGGGTGCTTATTTTCAATATATCGACGATGGGTATCCAAATATTCGGGCTCAAGGAACTTCGGTCGGCAAGCCATCCATTGAAATGGTCCACTTATTTTCATCAACATCTTCTCTAACCCTAAAACTAACCCGATTCCCCGACCGCCCCAAAAATCCACACGAAACCTCACCACTGCCACTCTCAACACGACCATTCACATGCACAAAATGGCCGTTCACGGTGGCCTTCGAGCTCTACAGCCGGCATAAACACGTTCTCCCTTGAGATGACAGAGTTCTTCAATGAGCACCCGGGCATGGATTCGTGTATTGTTGTCAAGACGTTCAGAGCTGTTTTTTGGATGGTGACAAAGGGTGGGCGGAAGGTGTATGAGGCTTCTGGTGCGTAATCGACTGTATTTTTTGATATCACACACTTCATTGACTTTGGTTTTTAGATGTCCGAGCACCGTTGTAACGCCTTCCCGCCCGACACTGCCCAAGCGTTCATTGAATCCGCATAACGATTCTTGCTTCGATCGAAACAGTGGACGACATGAATTTCCAATACTCCCGCTTCTCATTGTCTTCGCACTCGCGAAATCAAACACGAAATATCATAATCGATATTTGCCGCTATGCCCCTTCCCTCACACCAAGGCCCGCTACCGCCACTACACATCTTGACACTCGATCAGCCGACGCCTCCTCAAATCGACCCTCCAGCTCACTCCATCCTGTCATTCTCAGCTTCACCCTCGCAGAACATCAACGTTCAACCATCGCCCGCATTTATATTCCCAAGACTCCAAAAATTCAAACGCTGCTGTCTGCTACACTGACATTACGCCGGAGCATTACTTTCCCTTGCCACATACAGCCGTGTCGTCATCAACGCTTTCGGGAATCCGGTATTCGGAATAAAGTCCAGCGTTGGTGTACCCGGCCTAGAGAATCGCTGATAGATATCTCCAAGAGACGGAACACGTCAACCGTTCTGGATTAGACAGGGTGACCGCAAATTCCTTCGTATTTGATCAAGAGCCGACCCTCTTATACCCCATTCGACGAATGGTTCGGAATCTAAATCCTAGATGAAGGTTTTCGGTATTCGGTGACGCAGGAGGATTCGTGGACTGTTGTTGTTGGGCTTTGATGGACTATCGAGAGACGAAGAATTGAGCATGAGGATCGATTAATTACCAATGACGATGTGTGCGTGCTCAGTAAACCTTTCGAGGGTTTCTGTGCGAGTACGCTACAAAAGGTGGGTATTCGATCCATGTTTGCCCTTTTAATGTTCATTACCTCTAGATTCGCTCTACACATCTGCCGTATCCCTCCGCCCACAGGGACATATACCACTACCTATACGCGAAGAGCCGCCTCTCACGAGTAACACCGCGTGGTCCACCCAAGACGAGGAATATTGCGAAAAAGAGAGGATGCGCATGCAGAAGGAATGCATATTCCAGCGGTTCCGTTACTGGAATCCAACTACCAGGGGACAAACTGGTTTCTGAAATCGGCCTAATCGTTTTTGGTAAAATGATGGACAGCGTCGGCATTCAAGAAACCTTCGATCGGTGGCACGCCCCAGTGGTTGACTTGTTCTCATCGACGTCTGTTTTAAATCTAAACCATTCGACTCCCCAACCCCCCCAACTATGCACACGAAATTCTCACTACCGCTGGCTCTGCCATCCTATCGGTATGACTTGGCTGAAATGGACGCTTTTGGAGCTTGGGCAATGTGCCTCCGCCGATGACGTCTTACGGCGTCGTTATCGATGTCCCATCCTGGCGGATTCGTGAATAGTGCTCCTATGGAAACCCTATTTTTCGACGTTTCGGCCAAGCTGTCCATTCAATTCTCGTGTTTTCGCGGTCTTATAAAGAACCCTCGCATCTACAGTGACCTACTAGGAATTGGGGAGTGAGGATACTCCCGAGAGAGGAAATGCGTGAATGGTTTCTGCGAGCAGTAGGTTTTCTTGTCCCTGTATAGTATTCTTGAAACCTCAGCCGTCTCCATCCACTTAGAGCATTTCTGCAACTCTCAGTACACCCATGGATCCTTTATTCTTAGACGAAGAGAGAGGTGGTGCTCGATCACCATAATCAGAGGCTAAGCCGAGAAACACTGCGTCATCCTGGCGAATTGAATGTCTTTCAGGAACGTATCCTGCCTCTCTTCAAATTTTTCCATCCGGTGCGCCGCCAGCTCCCTATTCACCCCATTTGGGAGTGCCGTAGGGGCGAGGATGAAAACTGAGATGCCATTGAGTGCGTGTTTGCTTTTATCGCTAATATTAATACTTAACACTTACGCCGCACCTACGCGAGCATGTGCAATGCGCCGACATCTCCGTTTTAAGGCACATTCTCTATTTTTATTGTCTTGTGTGATCTTCGGGGCTGAAGGCTCCACTTATCTTTATTTTCCATTCTGTAGTCTACAGTATACTTATACGAAGAGACCTTGTACCCATCCCAGAATTCGGATCAAAGAATCAAAGATTGAGTTGATCCGAAATTTCGCGTTGATTTCACTCTGGGGACACTCAACCACCTCAAATATATACTTTTAACACATAGTCTTATACCATACAGGTACTCCTAACGTGGAGTAGTAACAAGTTGTGTTCATTTACCAACCGAGTGGAGTTATGTGCCAACTATCTCGGTAAACAAACTAATTAGGAAGGTGGCCGTTCTTCGGCAGCGTAAACGTTGTGCTATAATTCAACACTGCAATGGGATTCTTCAAACCACCACAACCGACATTACCTACCCCAACCCAGCAACTTCAAGGAAAGGACACTGCCGAACCCATGCAGGCCCCGACCACTGGGAGAAAAGAGGGAGCAGAGGACAATCCAGGAAATCTTTCACTTTCAAATAATCATCACCGTAGACTGATCATGTCGTTTCATTACAGCCGTCATCTCAACCCCTCAATCGGCCCTCTCATGATAATCTCAATCAAGAATGCTCCCGTCCCTTCTAATCGACGTGTGTATATTTCAACCAATGTCCCAATAAGGCACAATTAACCCGCACTCCCAAAGCCCCTTACCACTGTTTCCGAATACATCCGCCCGACCACCGACGTAGGAGCGAGTGGACAGTGCCACTGTAAATGGTGGCTAGTCAATCCCATCAGCCGCGATGATGGGTGATTTTGAGAACACAGGACGTTCGGGGACCTCGACGATGAGAGTGACAGAAAAGGCGGTATGTACGTATGTTAGCTTCCATCTAACCACACCTTTTCCATTGACCATCACACTAGTCTCGCAATCAACAGCACAACTACGGCGTAGCGACACGAAGCTGGAGGGCCTAGTAGTAGAAATGACCAGAGCCTCTCTAATAACCCATACCCATCCCCACAACCTTTTCCTCGTTCTCCAATGGCCAGCGTGTTTTCCATTCCGAACACTATCTATACCTATTCATCGATCATCTTCGACCCCCCTTTTTTTACGGTTCCTATCCGCGTCCATTTTCCGGCTTTGCATCGTTACCACCTTCGCCCCTGATATGCAAAGAACGAGAGAGGCGGTTGAGGAAGAAGAGCCGTCCCCACCCAGAGGGGAGAATCGAGTTGGTCGATATGACCGGGCGGTATTCATTCTCGCATGGCGAAGGTCCAATGAAGAACGGGTCAGCGACGCCATGTGGATGAGCGTCACCAACACTACCATGTCCTCGAGCCGACACCGCCATTACCTACCAGTCTCGGCGGTGCCTTCTGCACCTATGATGACGGCTTGAGGATCTACGACGATCATGCCTGCTACACCTATGAAAGATGGTGCGACGTTTCTGAAGTCATGTCGGAAGTGTCAAGAAGCGAGGCGTGAGGAGGCGGAGAGGAACAAATTCAACTCCTTCAGAGGGTTATTGGTGGGTTTTTTTTTTTTTTTACCTCTCATCTCTTTTAATCCATTTTCTAACCTATCGTTCCATCTAGCCGCCGAACCACGATGACAGGATGCCCCAGACCGTACTCCACGCCCCCAAAACCTCCATGTCGTCTTTTACAGTGAAATATCAATGTCATCGTCGTATCCCTCAACTCCGAACGGTGCTTCCTCCGCAGCAGACACCCATCACACCCATACACATTGGTTTTTTTCGAGCTTCCAGGCAATTCTTCTTAGGATCAAGCGGGCGGGATAGCATCTGTCACAATAAACAGAGAAGAAGCAACAGTCGAAGTCGGACGCGCGATTCCGAGGGTACGAATCAACAGCAGGTTTTGTTGCCACCCATCGAGCTTCAACCGCCTTCGCCGCCGCGGACGACGACGACGGCTACGTCAAAAGGCAAGGTTAAGGAACCGGCGAGTAAGGGCGGGAAGAATTAACCGCGCTCTTTGGCTTCTGCTTTATCGGTGTTCGACCTGCATACGTTATTACCTGGAACACTCGCCTGGGTTTTCGGCGGTACCCTCCTCGCCCTTATCAATTTCAGTTTCTGCGTTGGAGCCTCCAAGAACGCCACAGCCTACGTTGCCGTCGATATCGTCGTCTTCGTTGTTTTTTACACCAACTGGGTCGCCTTTTCCGCCTGCATCGCCGACCAAGATCGTGGTGGGGGGGGGCAGGTCATTCGCTGGGGAAGTGGGGGTGGGAATAGGAATGAGAATGAGAGTGTGCCGAGGCGGAATTCGTTGGGCGATTTGAAGATCCCTGCGAGGATTAGTGAGGCGCAGGTTGCGCTACGATGGGATTTGGGTATGGTTAGGGAGTTTACAATGAATAATGAACGTTGGTTCTTTTTTCTTTGCTTCTTCCGAGCGGTTTTTATTGACACGAATCTTTTTTATATTCAGAACTGAAGGAATTACAACAGGCGTATCAAGCGCTAGTATTAGATGTGCAGGGCACCATTGAATCACATCTCCATCTTCCACAATCCTCTCCTGCGGCGGCTGGCCCTGTTCCTCAACAAACGACCTCGACTGAATTTTTCTCCAACCTGAAAGTGGAGACGCGATACGAGGTCGAATACCAATCCTACCTCGGACAAAGTCGCTCGGAACGAGACCAGCAACTGCAAGCCCAACGAGAACAACGGTCGTCGCAATACAGAACTGGCGTCCACTTTTTATACGCTCAACTCCAAGTATCGTATTTCGTGGGAGTGCGCCGAGTGGCACATAAACGACTGAGACTGAGAGTTGGGGTGTGGGTTCAGCTCCGCCTCTCGGGTTCCCTCTTCCTTATCCGAACGAGATTATGCGCGGTGTGAGTGCTGCCGATTCGGGGGTAGGGGTCCTCCACTGGTAGCTGCCCTCGGTATCCTAAAGTATTGCCTCGAATTCCCAACGCACGACGAGCGAACAAGTCGAGTACTGGTCTCGAGTCGGTGCGATCCATGTCGAAATCCGGAACATGGTCGCCTGAGGGGCTGTACCCTGCCTCGTTCTCTGCTTTAAAATCATCGCCTCGTCCACCATCGCTTGCTTCTATTTTTCGCAACATCGGCGGGTCGAAAGGACCTGTCAGTGTATCCATCGTACCTTCTGCGACCACGGCGACAGATACAGGGACGGGTGATAGCAGTAGTAATACGGTTGAGGCGGAGGATTGGGATAGGATGGATTCAGCATCGGATCTTGATGCTGCTGCGAATGCGCTTCAGGTGGCGGATGGCGGCGGTACGGTGCGTGGTGCGAGAGTAAGTCGGAAGCTGAGCAAGATTAGGAAGGGGAGGAGTCCATATCTCCAGGCCCCGCATGCGCACATTCCGTTGTGCGTCCTTCGGTTGCGCAGAAACAATCTTGGAGTGCTTCGCAGACTTCCCTTCAGCAACAGCAGGGATCATCGACGGGGAACTTTGGAGCTCAGCAACTTGTGAGACCGTTGAGGTTATCTGATATCGATGAAACGGATTACCCACATTCTCCTGTGTTACCGACGACGACGACGTCTAGACCTTCATCGAGAGTTTCGGGAGAATTTGGGTCGCCGATTTCCCATCTGCAATCGAGCTCGCTGTGCGCCACACCCCTACACCTCCTCGCCGCCCCCGCGACTATGCCCATTCTCTCAGCATCCGCCTCTCTTCTGCTCAGGGCCCCTCGTCCTCAACAAACATGCCTGTTATTTCGTCGCCTGTGTCTGGTATCGCTACGGCGGGGGTGGCGGAGGGGGGTTGGAGGTTGGCGACGGCGCCGGAGAATATTAAGGCATTTTTGGAGAATGCGAGGGAGGTGCATATGCGGTTGTGTGATTGTGTGGAGGAGCTTGGGAGGTTAAAGAGATGGTGGTGGTTTCTTGATGTGTTTTTGTTCATATATATCCTTCTCATTGCGATAGTTGTTTTGATTTTATAGTTCGTTTTTTTTGGTAGTAATTTGTGTACACCTGGGGTCTTCTCCATTACCCGTATCCAAGTGCGAATTTTGGTTCTTGGTAGTGAATATATCTCCGCTGGGTGATCCCGAGAGGAGATGGACTTGTAATGACTCCAGAGTCGAAGTGAGTTATATACCCCCCGCTGGAAAGTATATTGATAGATATTGGTGTACGACAACGGATGCTGTCGGACATTAGTGGATATTGCTGGATATTGTTGGTTGTTGTTGGACAGCACTAGATAATGGTATTCAGTGAGTTCCGATGGAGTTTGGCTCATCGTTTTCCAGTGTTGCCCGTTGGCGCCCATTGGAATTCAGTGTATTTCAGTGGGCCCGCTGGAATATAGTTGATAATTCCAACTGTATGTTCGAAATTCTACCTATTTGATCAAACCAGTTTACTATACTTCAAGTTACTCGTCTAATAGTCCTGTTTTTACCACGCCCCCCTAACCGTGTCAGAAAGTTGTTATGTAATCTTCGGAGTTTCAATTATTGTCGCGTCCAATTGACGCGACGAGGTAGGTTGTTCTGTATTCCTTGAAGACAAAATGTATGTATTTAGTTCAAAGAGTACTAATTTATAAAATTTACATTGAGAAGTGGAGAATTCGTTGTCCTTTTCATATCATTAGGTTTATCGACAGAACGACATCACATGATCATCGGCCTTGGCTCAACCTCCGCAACCAGTTCCCTAATTCTTCCATATCACCTCGCCGTCTCTTCAAATTTTAATACAATGTTCACTAGAAATCTTTAAAGATATTTCTCTCCAAAATTTGTTAAAATTTGTTCCCCTCATTTCATTAAGTGGGCACGACTAAATTTTAAAAGTCCGAAGATTATTACATAACAACTTTCTGACACGGTTAGGGGGGCGTGGTAAAAAACAGACTTCATATATCGTGAACCGTAGGACACTTCACATTATATCGCAGTCTGTCTAGGAGAGACTAGCATATATGTGGGATACTTCGTGCGTTATTTTAATAATGGGGGTGTCCCCTTTTGTCGGTCGTGCATTCCAAGTGATTACCCGTTCGCAGCAGTGCACCAGCTGTGATCCAACTGGAACGACGACCCGGACGACCATGACGGAGGATTGGAGTTGAAGGCAAATGTTTATCGTGCCGACATAGGATAACGAGCGATGACGACGCACATTCTCGCCCTCGAAGTTGTATTCAACGACCAGCCCTTTTCCCCCTGCAGTGGGCCCGAGGCTCAATATATGCCACCGTCCATTTTATTGTGAATCCTAGTATATTCTATTCGGCACCTGACTACAACACGGTTTGTCTACGCAGGTCTGCAGGACAGGGAATCATATGCCAAAGTGAACATAAGGTACCCATGCATGAAGCGCATCCTCTGAATTGCCAAGTCTCTCTCGCATACGTTCAGATACGTGATGAAGCGCATAAGCTGCGCGAGCGCTCATCAATCCCTCCCCTTCTCCAGACTCCGGTCTGTAGCTCAAAAGATTATTGTAGAAATATTTTGCAACTTCCACGGCGTGTTGATCATTTATCATCCACATTGTAGAAACCACACCACGATATCCTGCTGCCAACATACCCCCAGCCAGATGGACGGCCTCCTCGGCCAGTAACTTATCGCCCGTGCTCGTTTGACAGGCCGATAAGAATGCCAAATCAGCATGTGCATTTTGGATTTTGATAAGTTCAGAAAGTTCAAGGCGCGCATCACACATAGCAAACCCACTATGCAGGGGGTGGCTGGTATCCTGGATCCCGTGACATGCAAGGTGGATCGAGTTGTGGACGCTCATATTGTCTCTCACTCTCGCAACTGTTGCTGCTTCGTTTTCCACACGAGTAGCATGTACTCCGTGGGTGCTCAATTCCTTCCAAATTTCCTCTATTTCAGTTGCAGTTCCAGGAATTGGACGAAGAGGAGCTGGTGCGTTTGGTTGGCCGACGAGCAAGACAGTATTGGTTGTCGGATTTTCTGTGGTGGATTTATTAGCCAGGCGTTCAATCAGCGCACTGACTGTGGGAGTGTAGGACGAGATGGCGAAGTCGGAAAGGCATTCGCTGTTCTCTTTTTCACGGCTGTAGATTCCGGCAGCATGAATAGGCAGGAAAGCAAGCGGACCAGTGGCGCACCACCAAATGCGAGGGGGATGTGCGGTATGAGGCTTTATTTAGGAAATAGATATTGGGTAGTGAGCATCTCTCACCGGAAATAGAAAATTGGCACATACCGAAATTGCGAGCTTATTGATTATCGGCTTCACGACATGCAACCACAATTCGAGCAGGATTTTACGAAGGGTCCGCTTTGGGGGTACTGGACCTCCCGTACGCGGGTGCTCCACCCCTTCGTCCTCTTGGGCATAACCTGTGCAAGTTCGGTCGAGGAGGACCTTCAAACCATTTGCCTCTGCATATGAAAAGTTATCTAGAGGAATATGGATAGAGGTTTGGGCGCCAGGAAGTAGCGCGATGGCATCACAGCGGGTTGAGTGAGCGTTGATGATGACAACGTGCCCTGCTTTTGGTAGACGACTAAGGAGGGCCCTTATACTTGGCGGTTGGAGAAAGTCGTGAAATTCCTCGGTACTTCAGATCTCATGGAGGAGTTCCTCCCATCTGCGTGCGAGTTTGACATTTTTCTGGACTTCATCCTGGATGGACATGTTGTTTCGGATATTGTCTTCAGTATCGGGAATTCGTAATTCTGTACGAGAGCCAGATCTTTCCAACGCCCTTGATACTGCTGAGAAGCGATCGGCTAGCTCTGGGTTATGGTCGCGAAAATTGTCCAGAGGAGTGCGGAGATTGTTGATTTGGGACCACACCAGGCAACGGACCTGTTCAAGCCACTCTACAGCGGTTCCGTGTTGCCCAAAAGACAGGGCAGCAGCAGCAGATGTAGTCGATAAATTAGAAATATCCATGATAATATGTGATTGGCGCATTTTGATGGTTAGTTCTAGCCCTGCAACTTGCGAGGCGAAGCGAATGGCGGTCGAGAACGCATCCATTACTTCTGACTCTGATGCGTCCGTATTCAAGGCCAATGCAGCCCATTGTTTCGCAGCATCAAGCCGGTGGGTAGGTGGTCCTGAGATTTCATCAGTGGACTGACGATAATTGAAAAATGCTGCCTCGAGATCTGAATGATCTTTTGTCTGTTTAAAGCGGCTCGAAAATGATTCTGCAAGACAGACGAACATAGCCGGCATGAGTGCATGACCCTCCGGAGTTCGTTGTATCGCCATCTTCAGTGTAGATATCGCATCGGATATGGTGTTCCTGTCCTTTGTGGATTTGAAACAAACCTCAAGACATTTTCCAAGATTTTTGAGCAAGATCGGTAAGTACGGATGGGACTCGGGGGTGAGGTCAATAGCTCGCCTTTGAGTCGATATCGCCTTCGAAATATCGTCAATATCACCTGTCTGGTCAAAGCGACACCCGTATGAAACACCAAGATTGTTCAGAGTGAAAGGGAGGTTTGTGTGGTCCTTCGAAGTGGATTCCACCGCTCTTTCCAGGACTGATATCGCTTCTGAAATGTCTTTGGGATCCTCGGTCACTTCAAACCGAGCAGAAAGCGAACAACTAAAGGTCTCGAGCGCAGTTGGCCAGAAAGCGTGGTCTTCGGAAATAAGGTGCACTGCTCGCTGTGCAGCTGAAACAGCGTCGGACGCATCTGCAAAGGCTCCCCTCTGATTAAATCTTCCCATGAATGCAGTTGCGAGGCTGCAGAATCGAATCGGCATCTTTGGGTTGTGTTCTCTAGTCAGGGAGATTGATTCTTGAAGTACAGATATCGCTTCGCAGATATCAAGGAGGTCTCCATAGTCTTCGAATCGATAAGTGAACGAAATTCCTAGGTTATGCAAAGAGTCCGCTCGTTCGGAAGGAGATGCAAAGGATGAGGCCTTTTGGTGAGCCGATATAGCTTCAGAAATATCGCCAGCATCCCCCGTGTGTTTGTAGCAACCCCAAAGCACTATTCCGAGGCCATTGAATACTGCCACCGCGTGTTCATGTCCCTCTGGTGCTAGTCGTGCGGCTTTCTTCAGATGCGCTGTTGCCTCTTCAATGTCGAGACGATTCCCTGTGTAATCGAAACGTCGTTTGAGTGAACCCCCAAGGCCGTTGAGCAAGATAGGCATGTCCTCGTGACTGTCAGAGGTGAGATTCACCGCCTTCTCTTGCAACAAGATTGCTTCAGAAATGTCGCTGATAACCCCACTGCGATTGAAGCGACATAGATACGAAATACCAAGGTTGCTGAGCCTCCCAGGCAGGTTTTCATCCCCATCATGAGTTAGGCGCGCTCCTCTCTCCTGCGCCAGTATTGCTTCTGAGATGTCGTGAAGATTCCCTTCATGCTCAAAGCGCCGCCTCAGTGACTCTCCCAGGTCATTCAGGAAGAAAGGCAGGTATTCATCGACATCCGACTGGAGCTGCACGACTTTCTTTAGGACAGATATTGCTTTGGATACATCGGGGAGGTCCTGGGTAAGGGAAAAGCGAGACATGTAAGAAGAACCGAGGGCGGCCAGTGCGGGAAGCATGTCCTCGTCACCCTCAAGTGTTATATCGGCCGCCCTTTCCAGGGCGGAAATGGATGCAGAAATGTCTGAGATGTCCCTGGTATGTTCGAAGCGGGTGTAAAATGAGATACCGACATCGGTCAGCCTCCTGGGGAGGTTAGGATCCCCTTTAGGAGTGCGAGCGACGAGCCTGTTCTTGACGGATATGGCCTTGGAAATATCGGAAATGTCTCGTGTCTGTTTGAAGCGATGGGAGAGTAACAATCCAACCTCAGACAAGAGGGGAAGCATTCCTGTGAAATTGTCATCAAGTTGAGCCGATTCTTGATCATATGATATGGTGTCGAGCATTTCTATGTATGTCGCCGCGTTACTTCGACATCGCAGATTTAGAGACTTGAAGGACGTACCTTCAGTGCCCTGATCATGATCTTCTAGTGGTTCTATCCGCACAATCCTACCGAGGCCAAATTTCATACTGAAATTTGGGCTGTGTATGTCAGCCACAAAGTCGCAGCTCGAGCCTGATGATGTTGCAGATCCAAATGAGCTACAGTTATGTGCGCGGATATTGTCAAAAAATCCTCACCAGTGTCTTCTTCTGTTATCGAATGATAAAAGACTCTAAGGCCCTCAGAATCCGACTCCCAAAAAGCGATCATAATGAGTTCTTCTCCGAACCCGGGCCTTGTGCGAAATCTTTGTGAGTATTTCGAGCAAGTGAACACCAAATCGTGATGGGCATGGACTCACATCTCGATAAACCCCTCATACTGCCACGATGTCGCAGATGTCTTTTCCAAAGGTAATCCAGCGCCCATCTCATCCTGGGGACCAAATATGACAAGGGTTACGTCATCGGGAGGATCATCCGCTGTGTTGTTCGGCTTATATTCAAGAAAGATATCTTGTAGGGTGCCAACTTAATGAAGAAATCTCGAAATATTCAAGTTACATCAGGAAAGGGCCACCTTGGTTTGGCTGTCTTTAGATGCTTTAGCTGTCTTAGAGCATGCTGACATATCCCTGAGACATCCCAGCATGGATCAAG
>Ga0307517_10000449_pt1 | contig 70748 bp, 78 predicted proteins | sample 23_EM_MG_FD_194515 | JGI IMG/M metagenome (GOLD analysis project Ga0307517, IMG submission 194515) | Populus trichocarpa ectomycorrhiza microbial communities from riparian zone in the Pacific Northwest, United States - 23_EM | ecosystem: Host-associated > Plants > Roots > Unclassified | place... | reverse complement strand
AAGACTTAGTGTATAAATTTTTTATTCTTATATCTATTGTTGTTGAAGTAGGGTGCTCGAATTACCAAAAATTTGCAGATGCCGGATATAAATAGTAACAATATGGTAACAACAAAAAATCGATAAAATTAGCCTGAGTGTCCTGTAACCGTCGGCATCTGAGCTCCGAAGTCAGCAAAAGGGTCATCTGGAGGTGGACTGTGTCCTGCTGCAGCGCCAATCGATGTCTTGCTAGAAATGGACAGGCTACTACCATCAGGCACCTAATGTTGCGCAAAAAGATGTTATTACAGGTTAAAGATAACAATGGTTTGCACACATTTGTATGATCCTGGTTTCCACGCAATTCAGGTTCCTGGATGTATGAAACATTGAGTCAAAATCCATTGGCAACTCGCAACTGGTCACTCACATTCATGTGAGTTTGCGTCGCAGGTCCATGGAGCGTCTGACTCTTTTCTGATGCCTAAACATATCACCGTGATCAGTAAACATTTAAAGGGTGCGCAATGCTTGCTAATTACACTACTGTGATCAGCTTTAGACTTCTAGACATGAAGATTAGTCGGCTATCTCGGTGGCCAAGAGACACATACAATAGAGTTCATGTGGCCATGCGAAATATCAGAGTATTGCGAGCTGCTTCTTCGATTGAAGAAAAACCCTCTTGATAATGGACGATCTCCGTGCTGGGCCAAATATTGAGCAGATGGAGCGACACGGTTTCTGCGACGGGTTCTGTGCCAACAAAAAAGAAAACCAATGATAAAAATAACAAAAAGTATGGAGATGACCACCCCAGCAACGAGGCCTGCCTTGCTGCCAGACTTTGTGGAAATGGCGCTAGAAGTACCGCTTGGCATTATTCCGATTGAGGTAATGTCGGTAGTACCAGAGGGGTCAGTGGTGAAACGAACAGAGGTCGTGAATCGAGAAGTAGACGACTTGGCGAGATGTACTCGGGAAGGGGGTGTAACATTCAATCCTTCGGTTGGTAAGTTGTTTAGACTTGTGGAAGTGTTCACCAAGATGGGAATCCCTCCACGCAATGCAGTCGGGGGACTGATTAGAATGACTGAAGAGGTAGGTAAGGTGGTCCGTGTGGGAATTATCGCAGGCAGTGGCGGACTTGGTGGGCCTTAATATAAAATAATGAGAAAAGGGTGACTGCACATTTGTCAAATACTTACATGGCGTGTAAGAACCACCCCTGCCGTATCCTCTATTCCCACCCCAGTTTTTGCCATTGCCAGCATGATTCGCTGTTTGAATACAGTCGCCACTTGCATCGTCATCATCGTATGCCCTGTCGCTCGCTCCTGTGTGGATGTCAAGAGTGCTCTGAAAGGAAATCGTAAAGAGTCATACCCATTTAGAATCAGTACATCCACAAGACACAAGGTGAGGAATGTCGGGGTTTAAGATTCTGGGCAAAGGAGAGTAAAAGTGGTTACATATAAGATCATGATGCCGCCGTTACCGTTTAAGTAGTTGAAAATGAAGTGTAACTGGAGTCCTGGACCATGTAACCTGCAATTCACCATGGCAATTAGAATAGCGCCAGATCAGTGATGCCCATCAGCAGATGATAGCCTCCTATTGTATGACCACACCAAAACTCACACATTCAATGCACCACATAGTACTGGAGACAAGCACAGGTATGCAGTTTCAGTGTTGAGACGACTTCCAGACAGAATATTTCCCATGGAATCCGAGGCAGATCTGGCTCTTTCATAATTCCAGAAACATAAAATTTGAATAAAATACCTATGTTAAGTAAGGACTGCATCAGCTTCTCCTGATTCTCCTAAATCCATTAGCGAAAGCCAAATTTGAAAAGTCACGAGCAGTGTTTTCTTTAAAAATCGTGAGACACAATTTGTCAGACTGTATAGCACCCAGCCACAATCGGCATGACTCAATAATTGTGTCGACGTTTCAAGAACCTCCATGGCCCCTACTACCACGTACGTCTGAGTGTATCACGGTGTGGACATGCTTACAAAGTTCTATACAGCGTCCCAAGTGCTTCGGTTAGTCACGAACTGTGATTTGGTGTTGTAAAAATATTGATCATTGTGAACAGACGATTGAAGTCCCAGAGACTCTCCTCAAGAAACGCAAGCAAAACGAAAAGGTGCGGGAGGAGAAGCTCGCTGCTGCTGCTGCTGCTCGTAAAGTGAGATTCCCATCCTTGTACCTCTGTTCTTTAAAACCGCACGTTTTGAATGATGGATACGATTTTATCGAAGAATGGCTAGCTGGAGTATACCTGCAATGTTGCCCTCAATTAACCATCTTTCGGGACTGACTTTCTTTCCTATGGCGCCATCCTTTGATTGTCCAGAATTGCTCAATTTATTTTGTTAGACCGCGAAAGCCAAAAGGAAGGTCATCTTCAAGCGCGCCGAGTCTTATGTGAAAGAGTATCTTGCAAAAGAGAGAGAGGAAATCCGCCTGAAGCGTGTTGCTAGGTCTTCTGGTGACTTCTACGTCCCTGCCCAACCTAAAGTCTATTTTGTTATTCGTATTCGTGGGTGCGTTCATTTTGTATTTCCCTGTTATACCTCTTTTCACCTTGGTTCAGTATCAACGAAATCGCCCCCAAACCCCGAAAAATCTTGCAGCTGCTACGTCTTTTGCAAATCAACAATGGTGTCTTCGTGAAGGCTACACGCGCTACACAACAAATGCTCCGTCTTGTTGAGCCTTATATCACATATGGGTAACTCGTGCTGACACCCAGTTCTTACTACGGATCTAACAAATTTCCAGCGAACCTAATCTCAAGTCAGTCCGGGAACTGATTTACAAACGAGGTTACGGCAAGGTTAACAAGCAACGCATCCCCCTCAGCAACAACGCCGTCATCGAGGAAAACCTTGGCAAGTATGACATACTCTGCATCGAGGATCTCGTCCACGAAATCATTACCTCTGGTCCCAACTTCAAACAAGCCTCCAACTTCCTTTGGCCCATCAAGCTCTGCAACCCCACCGGTGGTTGGAGGACACGAAAATTCAAACATTATGTACAGGGTGGCGACTTTGGTGACCGGGAAATTTATATCAACAACCTCATTCGACAGATGAACTAAGTGGTGATCAGGGTTGAGGACACCCGTGCTTGCTTGTTACTGCACTTTCCAATATGCATTCTTATCACACTGTATGCCATGAGTGTATGCAGAACTAAACAATGCTGTCAGGATCATCCTTGGTTCTTTTTCTCCGCCTCTATGTAGTTTGATTGTCGAAGAGTTGGAGATGGGAATGAAACTCAAAATTTAAACACAACGCTACTGAGTAAGTGATACAATGACGGAAGGGGCTGAACTCTAACGTTCTAACTCTTGTCCGTCCTCATGGAACATCGCCATCATGGTTTTTATTCTTATGTGACCTGATGAGAATTAGACTGTCAGAGTTAATAGAAGATGTGTAGATGTTGACGCTTGGAGACTCGGGTTTGTTTCTGCAACTTTTAGAGACCAATTGTAGTGATGCCTGCCAGTGGGTTACTTATTCATAATTCCGGAGTCGCCGCTTAGTGAACTATATTGTTGGGTTTGTCTTGGCCAACAAGTTATACACATAACTACTAGAAGGTTCCAGTACTAGTGAGAACACGTCAATCTAAAGTGTAGTCATATATTCTGCATATTTGTCATCTAAAAGGCGGATGACAAAGACGAGGTGTCCATTTCCATATTTGGGAGTGTGTCACCTATTCCAGAAATTTCCGGACAAGACTCGACACTGCAGCATGGCTGGGTATATAAGGTCGCCGTCGAACGCCATGTCGCTTCTCAGAATACTTTTTTAAACATCTACTGGACAAGCCCTCTGTGACTTAGCATTATCAAATCAGACATGTCCGTCATCTTCTACGAGCCCTTTCACGACCTCGAACGCTTCGCCGAAGCTCTGTTCCCATCCGGGTCTGAAGGCCAAAGGCATGGCCACCAGGCGCAATGCACCCGCGGCTCTGGAGGTGCAGTGCGATCATATAAACCAAGGTAAGTCATAAAATTTGGCTCTTTTACTCACTGGCAGCTAACAAATCGCCAATAGAATGGACCTCCATGAAGACGCCGAAAATAACCTCGTCACTGCGTCGTTCGAATTTCCTGGTGTCTCGAAGGATAACATCCAGATCGACCTCCACAGCGGAAAGGTCACCGTCTCTGCTGAGACAAAGCTATCCGAAGATCATAACGAAAACGATTACGCCGTTCGGGAACGCCGCTATGGCAAATATTCAAGAACCCTGCAACTCCCTCAAGGTGTAAAAGTATGCTTCCATAGTTCTAGAATTCTGAAGATATGCTGACAAGTTGTTCGACAGGATGAGGAGATCAGAGCTTCGATAGAGAATGGCGTCCTTACGGTCACATTCCCGAAGTCAACTCCTGAACTTGCACCCAAACGCATCAATATTGCGTGAAAGTTTTTCCATTGCAATTTTCGACATTATGAACATGATATGTTCTTGTAATATCAACGTGTCTGGATAATATGTACCTAACGTATTGTATTAGTTTCATTGAATAATGAATCCCCTCTGTTTCCACATCGATAAGGGTATTTTCCTTTTGGGTCGTATGCGTTAAATGAGCTCTCGATGTATTTTGGTGGTGATTTTACAGACCCTTTGGATCGGCTGTTCAGATTCGAGAGTTCCAGAGTCTGTCATAACTAATTCTGAGCCCAGAGAGATCTTCGCATGCATTGTATTTATTGCTCCAGCTTCTCCTTTCTCAAATTTTATTTTATTTTATTTTATTTTATCCAATTTAGCTCGAATGGTTCGGCAGTTCTCTAGTATTACGCAGTCGGCGGCCATTTACTCAAACACAGTTAGTTCAATCATTCCTCTTATTTGCCCACCTATTTCTTTTGATCTGGCAGTCTTTGTCGCGGGACATGGCCGCTGTTGTCAATAATCGCCAATATTAACGAAACCGTTGTGACCATTCCCTCGACTGAACACGGACACGGCGGTTCGAATCGCTCGACATCTGGCAGATTCTGGCTTGAGCCGCTTACAAACTCCTTTTTACTGAAGGAGTCCACCTGAAAAACGGGAAGGATACACTCCTGGTGAAAGTGAACGTGAAGAAAACAAGTTGAAAATCTGGTGAATTCAGAGCCGATCCAATCTGCAGAAAGTGGATGTTCACGAACTGGATACTGGAAAGCTTGATAAGATCAGATGCAAATAGATCATGTAATTCATTAGGTTGTCACACAAGTTGCCGCGATTGAGTTTACACATACGATGACCACCGCCATCCCCGAGCGCCTGTTGGTGCAGATCGCGTCTTATAATACGAACTTACAAGCACACAGGGGACTACCACAGGACTTGGTGGACTGGCTTTCGCCAACGTTGCGCGTCTCTAGCTTCCTTTCCAACCATGTACCAGACATTGTCGCCGTTGGCTTCCAGGAGCTTCTTCCGCTCCACCATGGACGTGAGTCGTCTTCAACGTTTTTTCACACCTACCTATCTAGTTTATTCCATAGTTGCTGGCTTTTCTGGTGGTGTCATCGAGGACAGACACAAACATATTCTATCTCAGATCGAGAAGCACGCGCCCAATAATGAATCTTATGCTCTTATTGCGAAGGTCGTTCATGTTGGCGTAGCGTTGCTCATTTATGGTCGTGATGATGGGGTAGCGCGTTTTGTCTCAGAGGTGGAGACGACATGGACGGGTTGTGGACCTGGATATATGGGCAACAAGGGCGCAGTCGGCGTCCGGTTTCGCTTGATAGAACCAGATAGAGGAGCTGGAGAGACATATACGTATGTGCAATATTCATCCTGAATCTCAAGTTGTTGACCCTTCCTGTCCTTCTAGATTTGTGAATTGTCATTTGACAGCTCACCAACACAAACTCAAAGACCGAATTGCAGACTATGCACACATCGTCTCCACTCTACTGTTCTCTCCAGTTTGTTCTGGCTCTAAACTCAGAAGCACACTCTACGACACAAGTCACCTCTTTCTTCTTGGCGACCTCAACTTTCGCCTTGAAATCCCTTCTTCGCATCCACTTTCTGCAACAAACGACTTTGCGCAGTCTATTGAATCAGAGGCGACCAGAGAGGAACTGAAAGAGTTTGACCAGCTTACCGTTGAGAAGAGAAAAGGAACTGTCTTTGCTGGGTTGCGAGAAGGGGAATTCTGGAAGTTCAAGTGTAGTTATAAGTATCATTTGGGTGAGGTTGACATGTATAAGTGGGTGCTTTCCTTCGGGGATTATTATCCTTTTCGCCACATGGATATCTTGTTTATTTATTTTGCAGCACTCACCGAACTCCTTCATGGACGGACCGTATTCTATACACAACATACACCGACTCATTAGACGATCCAGAGAAATCCAAGATCATGAATTTACTGTATACCACGATCCCATCCTATACCACATCAGACCATGTAAGTCGATTGTCCTTTCTTATTTCTAGGGTTCTGACTCTCTCCACTAGAAACCTATTGTCGCCCTCCTCCAGCTCCCACCGCGTCCAAACCCAGCAACGTCAGAGACCCCTTTGATCAGCCTTCCTCCGACGTACAAGCCCACGCCTGACCCTTGGAGCTGCTGGAAGCGATCCGTTGGATTTGCACTAGACCGCCTCATTGGGGTTGTCTGGTGGCTATTGACATTACTTGGACTTGGGTCAGTGTTTATGGGTTTATTCAACTTTTTGGTAGGCATTGGTGCGTGGACTTGGTGGAGGAAACAACCATCTTTTTTCAACGGATCGGTTTGAAGTCCCTTCGTTTTTTTATGAGCCTCTGTTATATTTCAGCAATCTTTGAATATGTATTGGACTTTTATTTATTTATTACAAAGTCTTCGAATCAGGAGGAGACCGTGACAAATACATCAGCACAGCCACCATTCTTTACCTTTATACCATCCTGCAATGACTGCCCTAGCATCGTGAGCCTCTAAAGTTGATACCTCTTTTTGCACTAACATTTCTGACAGTCTATTGCCTCAACCTATTCATGTATCAGACAACGAAGATGACGTCCAAACCCAATTTGTGGCAGCCGAGTCATCAACTGCAGTAGCTGCACGGACAGTGAGGCCGCCTTACGGTCAGCGCCGTGGTTGGAAGCCGACTTCACAAGAAGATTTCGGTGAGTCTCGTATAGTTTTGTTCTAGATTCTTTTGTTAAATATGGCACATCAGGTGGTGGAGGTGCATATCCAGAGTGTCATGTTGCTCAATATCCTCTAGGAATGGGAAAGACAAAGGTGCGTGGCTTGCAGCATTGCAAAACCTCCGTTTACACGCTTTCAGGCATCATCCGGGAACACACTGGCTCTCCAGGTTGATAGTGAAGGCAACGTTAGGTACGATGCGATCGCCCAACAAGGACAAAGAGCAGGCAAGGTTGTCCAGTCACAGTTCAAGGACCTCGTTCCTCTGGCACACCGAAAAGATCTCGATGAAAATGATCGTGCAATGGAGCGTCCTTCAGAAGAGGAGGTCCAGGAAACGGCAGACCGGACACGAGCCGCTCTCGAAAAGCTTACCAATAGTAAAATTAAGGCGGCCCAACCTAAAAACGTCCCTGACAGTCAAGGAAAATCTTCTTTCATTCGTTACACCCCTGGGCAGCAGAATGGAGAGGGGGGTTTGAAACAGCGTATTATCAAAATGACGGAGGTTGTTGAGGATCCATTGGAGCCACCTCGATTCAAGCATAAGAAGATTCCGAGAGGTCCACCCAGTCCACCTCCCCCTGTTTTGCGTAGTCCGCCTCGGAAAGCCACTGTTCAGGAACAGAAAGAATGGATGATTCCCCCTTGTATATCGAATTGGAAGAACAACAAGGGTTTCACAATTCCCCTCGATAAACGCCTTGCCGCAGACGGACGGGGGCTTCAGGACGTGAGTTCTTGTTTTTCTCTGCTCTATTACTTCTTATTATCATATTCAAGATCCATATTAACGACAACTTTGCTAAATTCTCGGAAGCTCTTTACATCGCTGATAGGCATGCTAGAGAAGAAGTACGGCAACGTTCTCTCATGCAACAGAAGATAGCACAAAATGAAAAGGCAGCGAAGGAAGAAAATCTCCGGCTGTTAGCACAGCGTGCACGCGAAGAACGAGGTGGCATTGCACCTCGTCCTACGGCTCAAACTGCGGCTGCAATGAAATCGTCTCTGGCTGCGTATGGTAGTGGTGATAGTGGTGACGAATCAGACAAAGAGTCAAATGATAGTGCTGAAGATGAGGATGCTCGCAAGATTCGGGAGGAGATGCGGCAAGAGAAGCGGAGGGACCGCGAGAGAGAGCTGAGGATGAGCAACATGGGTCAAGAACAACGTGCGAAGATGCTTGCTCGACAACATAATCGCGATATATCAGAGAAAGTGGCATTGGGACTTGCAAAGCCAACACTTTCGAAGGAATCTATGCTCGATTCGCGGTTATTCAATCAAGAGTCGCTCGCTTCGAATTTCGCGGACGATGAGGCATACAATTTGTATGATAAACCTTTGTTCCACGGGTCTACTGCTGTAGCTGCTATCTACAAAGCCAGAGGGAATATTCAGGAAGGGAACGAAGAGACCTTTGGTGGTGGTACGGAGGAGGGAATTACCAAGGCACTTGACCAGGACCGCTTTAATTTGGGTCGTGCACAGGTTGGGTTCGAAGGTGCACAAGATCAAGAAGTCCGGGAGGGACCTGTGCAGTTTGAGAAGGATACTGGCGATGTTTTCGGTGTTAACCAATTCTTGGACGAGGCAAAGTCGGGACGGAAGCGGGGGTTGGATACTTCAACGTGCGTTTTCTTGTCTCCCTTTGGCATTGTGGTGGGCACTAACACGCCTGCTTTAGTGGTGGAACTGCGCGAAAACGGCAGGCCTTGGAGAAGGCAGACCAGGAATAAATGTCTGTTCAACGTAGCAACGGAGCAACCTCTGGAACAAAAGCCTGTGAATCGAACCTCTCTTTTATTTACGGGTGATGCTGGTGTTGTCTCGTTCCAGTGAAATACAACAGAAGAAAAATTTAACTACAATACTTAATCGAAAATACTCCATCATATACCTAGATGCGTCCTGTTCCTCGATTCCCTCCTTTCAGGATAACTCTGGTATAATTAAGACCGTAGTTTCGCGATCCCTTTCGACGCTAGCCGCCTGAAGTTTGAACGATATTGGCGATTGAAAAGACTCCAGTTTCTCGATTTGCTTCAGTTGCCTCACGCCAGCTCCTTCCCACAGGGAGTCGCATAAGTGAATCGGATGTTCCGTCCCAGTAGAAAATGAAGCGGTTGTAGCAGTGTGAAAATGATATGAGGAAATGTGTGGTCTCATTATGACTGACCACAATCTCTGTGAAGCCAACAACGTTGGTAATACCTGGTTGATGACTGCTGGAGAAGAGATGGAGTCGACCTGGACCTTTGACCTTTGGCATTAACGATGATCCCATTTCCATTCTTGAATAAGGTCCCTGGCAATGCATTGGGTGAGGAGGAGTCATGACCATAAGTTATTCACCAATACGCACTGTGAATCAGCATATTCGACCGCATATTCGTCTATCCGAAAGTATCCACTTGAAGACAATGCAAACAACGTTATAACTAGAAACTTGTAGCTGGTATTCAATACCCGCACACCACAAAAAGTTCTATGTAAGCAATGTTTGTTGTCTATAAATAAATGATCACTGTGAGATATTTTTACACCACGACCTTTTTTTTTGGCTTGAATGTCCTCGTCGTCTGAGGCCGTGTCAACTCCTATCAAGAAGTCAGGAGTCAAGACAATTCTACGATATACCGGTATTCCACCGTCATGGTTTGACAAAAGGCCAAAGCTTCCCTCAAGAAACTGGCTTATATTCCTCTCCGTCACGTCGACAGCACTAGGTTGCTACATCTACGACCGTCGGCAGTGTAAAAGGATTCGGCAGGAATATATTGATAAGGTCAAGCACTTTTCGGAGGTTTCTGAAGACCCTTTTGAAACGCCGCGACGAGTGAAGGTGTACGGCGCAAAGTGGCCAGGTGATGAGGACCACGACCAAAGCTTGAGATACTTTAGAAAGTATGTCAAGGTATGTGCTCCAAGTTTCTTTTCATATTCGCATTTATTTATGAATTACAGCCTATTCTCGTCGCAGCTGCGATTGACTATGACCTCGTACCTGGAAAGCGTCATGGGGACATCGCGAGACACGTGGCAGAAGAGGTTCGCCTCCGGAGACGTCAAGACTTGGGTCTAGATCAAGAACCGGAGATGTTCAAGGCTCTACCAACGTACAAGCCTCTCGCAGAAAGGCGGAAACGAGAGTTGGAAGGGGGAATCATCCTCGTTGGTCGTCCAACATTTAAAGAGTTCATGGCTGGACTGAAGCGTGGTTGGACGGACGGACTAGATAAGGTGGACCATGATGAGGAACTTGCGCGTATACTGGAGGATGATGCATATTTTGACCAAGTGCATGAAGACCCAGTTGGGTTGTCGAGTGTGGGGGACACTTCGTCTTCCTTTTCCTCAGCTTCCGAGCACCAAAAGTTGCCTTCTGCATTTCCCTCTGCGCAAAGTTCACCAGTATTCTCACCACTACAAATCCGTCCTTCATCCACGCAGACACTACCGGTCATTCGAAGTCAACACACTCCCTTTCATTTACCCCCTTCGGTAATACCTCCACACATACCCCTTTTACTTGTCCCTTTCCTGGATTATATCGGCTTCAAACAAATACCTCTCATGATATGGGATTTCTTTAACCAACGGCTCAAGGTCCAATCAGGTGCTGAAGCAGCGTACAGGGTTGTCATGGCTGCTTCTGAACCTCTGCAAGTCCCTGAGACTCCTGGAACTCCAAATACAACGCCTATCAACGACGATCCAGAATTTGAGCCTCCTGCACATGGTGATCTAGACTTTGACAGACAGGTTGAAACATACTATAACAATTCGGCACATTCAATTCCAGAAGACATTGCAAAGGCGCGTCAAGGTTATTATGACACTCTTCCACAACGATTGGCCATCGCACGAGAACTGGCTAATGGAAGGGAGCCCACGAAGGAAGAAATTCACAATCCACCCCCCACTGAAGTCGAGTTACGAGCCGAAAGGTTGAAGAAGGAGAAGCGATGGCGAAGTGATATTGCTGGTTGGGAAATAGTGAAACCCTCTCATGACGTTGATTGGGACAGGCGATTCAGAGAAACGCTACGAATCTTCATCAATCCTCCTGAAAATAATAGTGGGACTGAAAAATCATCATACTAAAAGGCCACATCGAATTTCAGCTCAGAATACATCATGCTAATAAACAGTCAACAATGCACATATACTTTTTAAACAACCTCGAATGCACCGCTTTGAAGCCATGCCTCCAGTTCAGCAATTTCATCCATTACGTGATCCGTCGGTTCTGGAGTAGGGGTTGGCACCTCCCTCGAGTTCGTGTTCAGCACAGTCAAGTCGTCTGGTTCGTCAACTCCCTCAGAAGTATTAAGCAGGAGTGTCTGCTTCCTAAGCCAGGATTTACAAACCTTTTTGCCTCTTCTTGTGGTCATACTTGAAGGGACAGGAGAGGAAATTTCAATGGAGCCTTCATCGTCAGAAGACTCGGGTAGAAAGAGCAATGACACATCCTTCGGGGAGTCTTCTTCGTTCGTCTTTAACGTGCGAGAAGAACCGCTCGCGGAAGTCCGGAGAGTTTGTCTGGGGCACTTTCGTGGGGGCTGGCTCCTGTCTGATTGCTCAACGTTTTGGTCACTCATTCGTTTGTTTGATCGAGAACGCCCGTCTACAGGAAGAATGGATGCCGGAATATCTTCATCGCTGATATTATCTGGAAAGTCTCCAGACGATGTGGGTTCCTTCGGATCCTTGATATCAGTAAAATGGATATCATAATCGACAGGAAGACGGAATTTCCGTGTTATTGTCGGACGCGACTCTATCTTCAGTCTCTGCTGCCCATCCGGAAGTTTGAAGTCATTGACCGCGCCGGCTCGCTTGTGCGTGAGTTCCAACTGCTTGAGACTCTTTTTCTCCTTCACAAGGGCAAATTCTTTGGTAGTAGTTTGAATCCTTTGCAACTTGGTAGGTTGTTTGGCCTTTGAAGCTGGGAGGTCGGTATGGGAAGGCCCTTTCGAGGTGGGAGGAGACAGAAACTCGTCATGACAACTATATCAGGCGTCACACAATAATTTCAAATCCTTTGTAGTCTGGGCGCACCGGAGATGACGACACGTAGTCTCGTTTTTGCAGAAATGATTGCAACCGTATAAATCATCACATCGCCTCGCGGGCTCATTCTGGTTGCTCCGAACTTCCGGTTTCCCCGATTTCATATCTGCAGAAACATGGTTTTAGCAATAAGACAATTGGAAATGCTATTTGTGCCTCACCCTCAGCAACAGCAGGGAGTGATCGTTTAGGGCTGTCGCTTTCCAGGGTCATTTTCCAAAAGTCAGGGTCATTTTCCAAACCCATTAAATCCATCTCCTATTGGAATTCTCAGCATCATTGTCCTAAACGAAAAGACCATCTTTACCATGGATGACATTGGACGGGTACCTAATACAGGGTATTCAGTGGGTGGTATTTTGGGCTTGTAGGTTTGTTGACAAGCAACTCCGGCTACGTATTCCTGGTCGCACTCCTCAGAAGGAAGGCTCAGGCATCTATAACAGTAATGGCTCACAGATGTGATGATGATTGTGACACTTTGACTTGGTTTCTTTAGTTCGAAGTCTAATTCAAAGGATTTACCACTACAAAGGGCTTTGTTTCTTTGAAATGGATGACATAAGCTCCGAGTCCTCTGGAAAAAGGAGGGCTTACGGAATGCGGCGATAATCAATGAATTCCATATCCGATGTTAGGGTGAGGACAGATGTCCTGTCAAAATTGCGATTACGTGACCCTTTGGGTTTCACTGCGGGATGATCTGCTTCCACGAGGGTGCAGTCTATTCGGAGACGAACTTCCACAGGACCCCCTCCGCCAGACTTTACCTCGATTTCATGGACAACGAGAGTGTATTGAGGCAGATCTAATACCGACGCCAATACTTCCAGGCCAAAAGGCGGACGGCGATTGAGTAGCTAGAGAGCACATTAATATTAGAAGAAATTTCTTAAGATCACCTACAGCCTCAATTCTGAGTGGGTCCTGCTTTCGTAAGAGGGCTAAAGAGGTGATACTGTTTTCCGCTAGCACCTGTAAATGCTACCTCTGCGTTTGTCCCAGAGACACAGTTTTTGACATACTTTAATTCTAGGGGAAAAAATCAGTCGGAGACGGGGCCAAACGGACGGCTCATACGATTTCTCCCCTAGGTTTTCAATCTGTCTTAAGACGATAGCACGATCTTCCCATGCCCTGGCAGTGAGGCAGCGAAATCTTGAAACATGGATCAGATTCAGATTTAAAGAGTTACGACTGACGCACAACTCGAGGCCATTCTTAATCTGTGCACCATGTTTGTTGACAACAGCAACGTCCAGAGCAGCTGTAAATCATACAGTGAACGATTAACAGCGGTCAGGGAAAGCACACCTCTAGCTATTCTCGCAATGTGCTTAAATATGGCAAATGCCTCCAAATATGGTTGGCTTTCCGTCGCCTTGTACTCGGCGGAATTAAGAGATATCCCTCCTAAAATGGCCTATAGGAACCGTCAGACTGTTCCTCTGGCCGACTATGGCACGAAACAAACCTGGACTAAAATGAAAGTTTTATCTGACGTTTTTTCGACTTTTTTTACTTCGAATCGAATATCGATATCTCTGCGGAGCTTGTTGTATAACTAGAGACGATGTGAACATCCATATTCAATTGGCAAGGTTGACGTCTCACAGCTTTCTCGGACGCCCTCAACTTGCAGTCGCGAAACCTGCCGAAGATGAGCCCCTTACATAATAAAGTAATGGTACTCACTCCTCTGCAGCACAGATAGTTTCCAACTGTCAAGGTGTTTATTTCGCGAGGCTTCGGGATTCAGGATACAAACTCACAGTTTCTCTCAAAGTGGCATGCTCAGGTAACTTTAGGATCAGTTCCATCTGGGAATCAAAAATCAAAAACGCCTTAAAAATCCCGTCCAAGACGGAAGTACCGTAGCACGCCGAATATAATACTGCCGAGCGGATGAATTCCTGAATAGTGACAAGGTGTACGACACTGACTTTGCTCATTATTTCCCCGAATTGAGTGGAACAGAGACCACCAGAAATTTTATTGTCATCAACCATCTTCACCAATTGCGTTTGCTCCAGCTGTTCTATACTTCGCAGAATAAGTTCATCCCCGACTGTTGTGGCATGACCGTCTGCGGTCGTAATCGCATAGTGCCCAGGATTGCGTTTAATCCTTTGGAATAAGAACGAATTGTGCAACCATTCTTTTGCCAAGAAAATATTTGTTATTGTTCCAAGTCCGATCTCAGCGTTGAGGTGCTCGGCCAGATTTAGATGTAGCGAACTTTCGAGAATCGTTCTCCCCTGTACCAGAGCCCTGTATTTCGATTCGAGTTGCGTTTCGCACATGATGACAGCAATTCCATCTCTGTCTAAACGTATGGTGAGTCAGGTGAACATGAAGAAGGAAAGAAAGAAAACCAAATTGAGGGCGTCCTGCGCGGCCCAACATTTGCATCACATCGAGGTCAGAATATTCCTTGGGAGCATTGTTTTGGTAGGTATGAACACCCTTGATGACGACCATATGTGCAGCTAGAGGCGCTTGGTTAATTCGCCTCGTCTCCACCATGAAGAACTCACGTAAGTTCACCCCGACAGCTAGAGTCTGTACGCCAACCGGCATAAGCAAAATTCAAAATTCAAAAACCACACGCACGGAAGTCGCGATGAGGATGCGTAGAACTTTGCCCAAGTATAACCGCTCTATTTCCTGGCGGTCATCAAGTGTCAACCCTGCATGGTGCACGCCAATGCCCACGGAGGCAAATTCTATATAGTCATATAGTAAGCGACGGTTGGGTTGATTAGTAATAGAAATTACCATCCAGTCGCTTATCAGAAAAATAATGATCGAGTCTGTAAACTTAAGACAAGAGGAATCTTCCTGACGGCTGGAACTGACCTAGCAGGCCGAGACCAGGGCAGATTCGTTTTCTTCGCTTCGTTATCGCGATATTCTTTCACCAGTTGCTCAGCCGTCCCAAATACACCTCATAAAGATCAGTATAGAGCTAAAACGAATGAAAGCGGCATCCATACCTTTTCTCGTTGCACAAAACACAAGAATGGGTTTGCCGACGGAATATTGCTGCAGAGTGGAGAATAACTTAGAGTCTAAGGACTTTGCAAATTGGAAGTCGTTCACTCCATTCTTCCTTGGAATGCCCACAACGTGACGCGTCAACTTGCAGGGGCGGTAGTCATCACCGAACTGAGAGTTGATGAGCCTGGATTTATCATATGTCGGGGTGTATCAGACCTCAAAGACCATAGCCTGTTCCTGCCGTCCACCATTGCCGATCCACTCTGCAACATCTCGGATATTCGGTACAGTAGCCGATACCAGAATGAAACGGACAGCCGGCCTCCTCAGCTTCATTCTAGACGTTACTGCCTCCAAAGTGCTCCCACGAGGTTCGTTGAGAATGTGGACCTGTGGGTAAGATCATGACGATGACAGCAGAACAAAATTGAGCCGAACCTCATCAACGAGAAAGAGTTCGATCTGGGATAATACGTGATCATAATCGTTCCTGAGCATTGTCAGAAAATGGATAGATGATTGAAGAATGAACCTTTCACCAATTACGAGTAAGACTATCCCATTTCTCGCACTGTAGAGGTGTGTATTTGTAGATTCACTTGGTAGCAGATTGCTTACTGTAGTCACTCTGTCATCTTTGAATGGCTCGTCAAAACAGGAACAAAATCAAATAACGAACATAATTGATGAATTCTTGGCATCTCCCCATGCACCGATCCCAAAGACCACAGTGTCGCCTGTCATTTGTGAGCCTGTAGGGCAATCAATAAATGGTGTTGCGGAGCGCAAGAACACTCGCATTTGAACCCAAGTGGTTCGAATTTCGTACTCCAATCTTGAAATTTTTCCATGCATAATGCCTGCCAACGACAAAGCTGAGGTCACTTGCAATGAGCAGATAAAAGTGCAAACCTTAGTAGGTGCAATATAGATGCACTTCACCGGTTTCCCAAATTGCAAGCCTTTTTCTAAGGTTCGAATCATGGCTAATTCAAATAGTACTGTCTTGCCACTCCCAGTAGGTGCTAAAATGGGATGAGCACCGCAGTACAGAGGATTTAAATTTCAGTAGTACCGCTGATGACCTAAAAGAATAAGTAAGGCAACTGTGACAAAAACGTTCCGACTCACGAGATTCTTGTTGTTGTTGTAAACCTTCCGTATAAATCAGATAGGTATATTTTACCGACTAGAAACCAGAGCTTACTTCATTGAAGCAAGTAGACTGCACCGCATTAAAAACCCCAAACTTGAAAAGGGAGCGATACTTATCCGCTAAAAAATAGAGTAAGAAGTCAGAAATTGGCATGGTATCACGATGACGCAGCTAACGCAAGTCCAATACAGGTCGAAGTTTAACTTGACCATTTCGTTGGTAATTGTTCGTAAAGCTGTTCTCTTCGGCTCTTACAGGGTGGCTTCCCTGATAATATTGCTGCGATGGTTCGTGGGATCGTCGGGTACCGGTCTCGGCTTCTTGTGGAGACCGCGACGCACCAAAGTCTTAATGGTTTACCAAGGTGACTCATTATAGCAGCTTGTTGACAAGCAAAACAATGACCGGCTTACTCAGAGAACTTCCATTGTTTTGGAATCCCCGGAATATTCTCTGCTGGTTTTCTGAATCATGATGTTGCCTGGTGCTCACACCCGGTCGCACCGTATGAACAGGATGGTTTAGATAAATGCGGTTCTGCGAAGGTTCCAAAATTCTCATAGGTGATGGTGAAGACAGTCCTAGGGAGAAATATTGTGAATATGAATGCAATATGAATGTTAGAATGCGCATATAGTTACCAAACTCGATGTCTAGATCATCAAGGTCGAGATCCCCGTACGACCCCGTCTGTCCACTGAAACCATCTTTCTGAGTAAAGTAACGGGTGTTTTCATCTGGATCATAATTTTCAATAGGATCATCGTAGTAATGACCATCCATCAGCGATGAGCGTAAGAGTATAGAATTTAGATTATCATTTAGATTATTTTGTTGATCCCACTCACGTGAGCGCGTCAAGGCGCGTCACCGTGACTCTGACGGAGTCTGACTCTTCTGAGTCTTCAGCCAACGTGTCATTGCTTAACTATTATGGCAACCCAAGCCCAGCATGCAGTTCCGAAAGGGGGCCAGAAGGCTCCGAAAGCAGGTACGAGGGCAGCCCAGCTTGCGGCCCAGCATGCGGCGGCTCAGCATGCGGCTCAACAAGAGGAATTGATAAAACAATATATAGCAAAGTGATCTCAGCGTGCTCGTTTTCCCTCCCCAAGCTGATTTTTTTTTCAGGATTCACTACTCTGATCGTTATGCAGATGATAATTTTGAATATCGCCATGTCATTCTACCAAAACAGCTTTTCAAGATGCTCCCGAAGGAATACTTCAAAACTGATGATTCCGGTACCCTTGTGTTGTTGACTGATGAACAATGGAGAGGAATCGGGATTCAACAAAGCCTTGGTTGGGAACACTACGAGGTCCATAGTGAGATGTTTCAATTCGTCGTGGCTCTGCAATCTATAACATGATATATCAAACAGCTCCGGAGCCTCATGTTTTGCTTTTCCGGCGGCCTTGCGAGCCTATCGAACCCAAGCCCCCAACTAAATTCGGATGGAAGTAGATTGCGTCTGGTTTTGTATGTCATCGCTTTGGGATGAGCTTTAATTGATTTCTGTCCCTTTCTTCATAAATTTAAGACCGGCTAGCATGGTATTCAAGGGACGATAGATTTTGTTCACGGAATGCCGAGTGTACAAATTTAATTATCTTGCACCTAAATAATCTACTTAAACCTCGAGGTAATTAGATCTTCGGCTGCGGTAAGTCATTCCATTGTTCCAGAGGGCCAGGGTTGACAGCGGGTAGAAGGCCTGCCTTGAAAGCCTTTTGATCTTCGATGTAAATGGCATCTGTCCTCTTGTGGTCGTCCTCTTCCCCCGCAACTGGATACTCCTTTAAGAGGGGAGGTAACTGCGCCAGCACTTTCTTGCCCTCGTCTGTGCTAAGGACTTTCAGCCAGTACTGACCAAATTCCACCAAAGAGGGTGTCTCCCCTTCCACAGAGTTTCTCCAAGCTTTCTCGTCGATGTCAGGAAAAGCCTGTCGCAAAAGGACTTCGAAAGCCTGAGCAGCAGCGGAGCTGACTCGTTTGGGACGCGGCTTTTGAGATGCCATGTGCACAGACAGCTTAGATCTTATTTGCGACGATGGGTGGACCCTGTTCATGAACAGGTCAAGAACATCACTTTTGGTAATCGTCCTTATCAGAGCGGCATCTTTGTCGTCTAAACATAGTTTGGTCAGTATCAGCATCGAACGTCCACGTGGGTTTCATACTTCGCAAGAAATCCCAATGTCCACTCTGCACTTGTAAAAAGTACCGTATGGTCTCTTCACCGAGATTCTTATCGGCTTCTAACCATTTCTTCTCTATACCACTCCGATATGAAACAAACTCTGCATCAGACATCGTCTCCAACTTCTCCTTCATCTCATCCAGGAATGCCTCCACTCGTTCTTCAAGATATCCGGGCTTCTTCTCACTTTGAACGACAATTCTAAGACCCCGTTCGCTCGAGCCAGACAGTGTCCAGTCCGCACAGTTAACGATATAGCCAAGCTGTTCTCGTGTGCGTAAAACATTAAAACATGGCTCACTCAATATTTGAGTGAGGAGAGAAGATGTCACTCTTAACTTCTGATCGGCCACAGGACCATAGTATGTGAAATAGGTCAGAGATGAGTTAGCCTGGTTGGGATTCGGGACAGGGGAACTCAGGACAAAGTTCGATCCTTTCGACCGCATGAGTATGGGATATAAGGAGAAATAATAACTTACCTTGAGGAAGTAACAGGGCTTTTTCATTCAACACATCAGCAGACAGCATTGATTGTTCGAGTCCTTGTTCTGCCATTTCAGTAATCTTGATTGCTTCGTCCTTGTATATGTTGCCAACGGCAAGAATGCGAAGGTTTACTTGAGCAAGGAGGTTCTTGATGTACCCCTGTAGCTCGTCAACGGTGATGGCTAGCAGGAAACGAACTCGGAATGCAATATTATCAGAGTCAAGTACAAAGACATACTGGGAAGCTCTGTCAATCTTTCTTCAAATGTCCATTGTGTCTCTGATAAAAGATACCGTGTGTAGTAGTCGGAGAGTGTATACGGTTCACCAAGGAAAAAGTTCGAATAAATTCTTCGGGCCTGATAGGTATGTGAGTTGGATTCGGTGAATTGGGGGATCTGCATACCGATTCCTTCATGACTTCAAGTCGCTGGGGATCAACAACTAATGTTTTGAGTTTGTCCAGCAACGTATCAGCCAAGAGGGATATCTTGTCGTTGTAACCATTCATAGAGACGTAGAATCCTGTGCTGTGGATTTCGAGACCATATGACAAGCCAGCCAGATGCGCATCATATGAAAATTCAGTGAGGGAGTCGTTTAAAAGATCGGCATAAAGTCTATAAAAAAGTTGAGTTCCACTTACCGAGGGCGAGAATCATGACAACATACCTAGTCAACACAGCAGTTCGTGCAGAGGAATTGACTACCGGACTGTGGTAAGAAAATTTTACATCAAAATGAATTACAATGTAAAATGAGTCTACCTGCGAATGTCAATGAGGACATGAGCTTTAGGTCTCCAAAATTTATCGTCTTTTTTGTACCACAACGTTGATAATGGACTCTGACGAACAAGGTGTGGACGTTTTTGGACCTGACAGAAAGGTTGGTTATGGAAATAAGCAGAAGTAACCAATTAACCTCGAGTAGCTCTTTCTTGTCGACCTCCAGCCGCGAAGGAATGAACTTGTTGGGCCCAGGCAAGAAAAGTTCAGAGATATCATTGACTCCATCAGCCTAAAATCGGGTCATAACAAATTAATCATAAACGTTTGCGAACAAAACGTACCTCCTTTATGAAATCTGCATCCCATCTCTGCACTGCGTACTCCGTGCCGTACCAAGGTTCTTTGCCCCACTGTAAATCAGCTTGCAATCTGACAATATCCTCTTTCCTAGCCATCAGGACGACACGGCTATTTCCAACTCTGAACGATTTCAGATACTCCGCAATTTTCTCTTCCCCTCGTTTCCTGTCTTCCTCGGTTTCCCAGGACCATATTAGTTCCGGAGCTGCGAGGAGCAAATTACGAGGCATTGGCGAAAGCATATGCTCTGCTAAACGACTCGCATATTCATGCGGCTGCCTATTATCAAGGAAACGGAATCTGGTGTGGGAGAGTTGTGCCTGCTCTTCGTGATGGAAGGCACCAAATTTCGACGATCGCAACAAGTCGAGATATTTGTACACTGCCAGGACAACTGTGCGATAGTTTGCTATAAAAGAAAGTTTATGGCAGTGGTGTTTCCGTCCAGGTATAATCACGTACCAAATCCTCCAGGTGTGAGATGAATAGTGACCTTGAACATGGCGATGCCTCGAGCAAGGCTCTGAGACCCAGCACTAAGAGCCGTAATCCAGTGCTTTTCTTTGAGATATGAGTGAAGCGAACCAGGTCCTTCATGACCGATGAGATTGTTGATAAAGTTAATTGGTTTATACTTCCACAAGGGAGCCTGATACTCCAATGGGAATGAAACTTCAACAACATGGAGTGCTGTTACAAGTTGGGCAAATACCAATGTCTATATAAAGCGATGAACACGCAATTTTGCTGATTGAATGGTCACTTACGCCCTTTTGTTCATCCCCAAATGGGTGAGACTCAATCAATAGAGGGGGGTCTCTTCCACGGTCAGGAATGGGAGAAAATAATGTGACTGCAAGGTTGGCTAGTTCGTCCAGGGGTTCTAATCGAACATGAGTATCCTTGTTGCCAGTTTCTTTTTAAAAAAATTAGTCCCAACCTTTTCCAACAATGCATAAATTCATTCGACTAGCACAGTACTCCCTAGTCCACCATTCTACCAAACGACGTCGTATCTCACGACCAACGAGACCTCCATCTGCGTCTCTCTCACTATTGTCTGACGAAATCGACAAGTTGACTGATGGATTAGGCGATCCACAACGAGATTGAATTGGCGTCGAGGCAACACTGAGGTTGGGACTGTTGTGGACTAGCTTGTCTTTTTTTTTCAGTTCTCGAGCCGCCTTAGACAAGCTGTCGCGATCACCGGTACCGAACTTGGACCACACATGGCCATGTTGACTAAGATGCTTGTTCAATTGAAAGATACGCCACAAATCAGCTTGGTGATTCTTTTTGGATTCGGAATCGACTGCGTTGAGCTCGCGGGAGGTACAGCTGGAGGAAAATAATGGACAATGGAAGAAGGCCGAAAACCGTTCTAGGGCACCAGGAAGAGCAGATGCCGCAACGCTAAAGTAATAGTTGGTGTTCGTGGTTCCGGTGTAGGCGTTATACCTTCCGTTATTTTTTGTGATATACTGAAGGGCAGTGAATACGGTAACCATGTCACTCTCAAATTTCAGTCCAAACATACCTCGGAGTACTCGTTTTCCACTGGAAACCTTTCCGTTCCCTGCAACAGACATAATTTTATTTGAATAGATGAATCACGAGAATAGAAACCAACCATAAAAAGGAGGTGTTCACAAAAGTGAGCGAGTCCAGGCATATCATCCTTGAGCAGAGTTAATATGTGGTCAGGTAGGACGGTAAACTCACTGGGTCAGATAAGTGACCAACTGCAACGTCGAGACTCGCAGCGGCCTTGTCGGTCTTTGCGTCGTGGACCAAGATGGCCTGAAGCCCATTTTTAAGCTGGATTAGCCGATAATCCCTGTCATCTTGTTCCGACTTGACCAGTGGTTTAGTGTAAACTCGGTAGGGCATGCTGCCTTGAGTCCAATCACCGATAGGAACTGTGGCCATGGACCTGTAGATGGGTAAGAAGCTCGGAAAACGCGAAAAGATGGAAGAGGGGGAGAGGAACATTCCTAAGTATCACTATTATATGCCAACTTGAACAACGGTCCGACAGTCGTGGTTAGTGTGATCATCAATTGTCCACGTGTTCTCGAGTATTTTCGGATCCGTTCACCGGCCTCATGAACGCTTTTCACGCATGTATGAGGTTCGAATATACAATTCTACATTTGCATGGCACTACATCCGTGCTTCGCACAGGGTAGCCTCTTGTTGGGATTTGCCATTCCGGAAATAGCCGAATGGTCGACAAATAGAATGACCATCAAACAATGAGGACCAGTCCAGTAATCGATCTGTTATACAAGTTATTCAAGGTGGTAATACTCGAGCACATTTACAATACATAAATGAGTACTTATGGAGGGTCCAAAGGATAGTGATACAGTTTTCTACATACGTCGTAAACAAACCGAACAGAAAGTGTCACTCTTTCCAATGCGTGCTTCACAGCTGCAGTATGTTGGTCGGTCCAAGTAAATGCAAAGAAATTTGCTATTGGCATCAATCCATAGGCATCAAGTGCCGAATGCGATGTTTCGAAGTCGTATTTTGGAGTCGTTGTCATCGTATCAGTCGTAGTTCGTGATGGTATAAAATCTGGGGTCATAAATTCCGGGTGAATCACGGAAGAGGTTGAAGAACTCGAGTCGGCTGTATCTCCGAACCTTAGAATTCCTGTTCCATTGGACACCATCTTGATTGTTGTGATGGTCGGAATGGCCGGCCATGCATCAAGCACAGCTGAGTGTAGATCAGTTATCTTCCGAAGCTGACCAGCTTCGGAAGAGAGACAGATCAGAGATACAAAGGTTGCAAAAAGGCATGCCCAGGTGATAACAAAATACAAGTTAGTGAGAGTGTTGCTGAGACCGCAGGGGCTCTTCCGGATCGTAAGCGATAATTGTGGGTGGGTATATTCCTTTAAGGAACATAGTAGAAGTCGGTATCCTTCAGGGACGGCACGGACATAATCAAATTCAGAGTGAACAGATGAAATTTCCAGACCTGAATAATAATGAAACGAATGAAAACAAGGAGAACTTGAATAACCCACCTGGTATAGCGTCGATCTTTACCTCGAATCTGGCGACTGAAATGAAGAAGGTTGGCAATAATATGTCCACCGTGGTGAAATCCGGCATCTTCTTTTTCTCTTTGTTGACAGGAGATTTCTCCTCCCTAACCAGATAGTCTATCACCATATTGCCCCCAGCTGACGCCGCCGCATAAACCTTTCCCCAAAATATCCATTCTTGCCCATTCAGGATATCAAATGGAGCCCCATTTTCGGCAGCTTTCGGAGCTGCCTTGGTGACTTCAGCTTTAACAGGAACACCATCAATACTTGCACAGATTAGAACGACCTTTGGCCGACTTCTCTGGGCCGACGTTGATGGGACATTCTTGTTCAATGATATCCCGAATTCAAGCCACTCGGAATCAAGGATCACAGGGGTTTTGAGGGACAGTCGAACAGCGTAACCATCAGGAAGTCTCCCTTCGCCTGGCGTTAAAGCTGTAACGACAGCCTCCACGGAGGTGATAATGGGTGGTCCCTCTCGTTTGGCGCGTGTGGAGAAAGCGTTCCGACTTGAACGATAAGCCATATTGTTACTAGGCGTTCTTGGCCTGTTTAAGGAGCGAAGATTTCCATTGAGGTGTAAAGGATCAAGGAATTTGAGCGCAATCCTCCCTCCCTCGTCCCCACAACGTGTCGTACCGTTCCTTTGCAGAACGGTCTTTCGAGATTGAGGATCCTTATGAATATCTCCGTGCGCATTAAAGACCTCAACAGACGCATCTTCAACTTCATTACGAACGGTACTGGAAATAGATTCGTGATCTGCCGCCAGGACAGTAAAACGGGGCAATGTCACCAACTCAGGGCCATCGATGCTGTTCGCCGAGTCATTGGTGTGGGACGGGGGAGAACGTGGGGTGATCACGATTGTTCCAGACATGCGAAATTTGAACCTGTTTTCGACCAGGGGTTGGAGATCATTCAAATTTAGATGAATGACCACGGTAGAACACGGCTCAGGCAACTTGTTTGTTTCCGAAGAGACGGGAAGGGAGACAGATGACGCCCCAGAGGGTAGAGTAGCATTTGAGCCCTCAAACGAGTAGTCCTCAACAGTTTGGGAAGGGAGTGGTGCTCGAAGAAGGGACCCATTTAATGTGCCAGACTTCGTATACGTTCGAGAGATTTCGTTCGCACTGGCGTCGGCATATTCAGAAGCCACCCCGTTCAACTCGATAGGCGAAGTGTGTGGGGCATATGCCTGCTGGGTCAAAAGCCGGTGATCAAACCCTGTGAATCCACCCCCACCAGTCACGTCCCACTGAGGAGAATAACCAGGTGCCCAAAAAACGTCACAATTCCGGCTGACAAGATTAACGTCGAGTCCCAACATTGTTGCGACGCCAGGAAACCATATCCCTTTGCATTCACCTCTGTATTCAACATCCATAAGAACACCTTCGAGCTCCGGTCTTGTAGGATGCGAAGCTCTGTTACGGACAGTGCATGTCATCTCTCCCTTGACGTTCTCCACACCAACACGGCGTAATGCATCCTCCTCTCCTGGAATATTAATTCTCCGCGGTGGCCTGGCCCACCGAACGCGGATCTGCTGGGTACTAGGGAAAGTTCCTTGTATCACGCAGCTTTCATATGCCGCGCTGGCAGAGTCGTCAGAGGATTCATCGTCGGCAAAATGGGAATATGAACCCATTCTTGATGGCCGAGACGCGCTTCTTGTGACATGAGGGTCAGAAGTTAGATCCCAGGTGTTGCTGTCCTCCTCCATGGAAGACAATGAAGCAAATGAGGTAGATGTAGTGTGGGGAGGAAATATCCGAAGTTTAATATGGTTGTGCAAGCAGCGGGAGGTCGGGATAGCGAGCTGTTATCTATATTAGAAAAATTCTCTCCCCATGGGAAAATTAGACGTACCAAAAAGGGTGATCTGGGAGGCGTAGAGAGGAGCGGCACCCACAGGTCGATTGCAGCCATGAATTGTGCTTGGTTTCTGTCGGATATTGATAGACGACCCTTTAGCAAAGGAGTCCTCGTCACTGCCTCGTCATCGGACCTGGAACGAGGGCTTGTTTCCTTTGAAGGAGTTCTCATATACGATTCGTCGGGGTCTGACCGGGGAAGAAACTCTTTTGGTAGGACAAACGCTACGTTGTATTCACTGATTTGAATAGAACCAGTATAATGAACATCGACGGGGGCCACGAGATCATTGTGTTCTGATCTCGACGAACGGATGGACAATGGATGCGTATGATTACTCCGAGCTTGTTTGAGGGCGGAGTCGAATGTTTGTGAAGTTCGGGCTGGCAGATTAAGTGCACACGCAGCACTGTGAAGCATTGGTGACAGGCTTGAAGAAAAATTATACGGTGCAGAGTTGTGGTCCAGAGGATGTACTTGTGACTTGAGGACCCTGATGTTTTCCTCTGCATGAGACGAGTCAAAAGCGCAACCTCTGAAAAATAAAGCAAACAACAAACCTGGAAAAAGGGGAATAAAGGACCCAGGAGAAACAAAATCCAGTGGAATTGAGATCTACGCAGTGGGTTAATGACGCGGTAATGCAACGGCAAACGGAAAGCACCTTGAGATATATTCTTATCGACGCTCCTTTCTGTCCTCTCTTCACCTTTCCTTCAATCGCAACACGTGTCACGACATTGGGCTTCTGTTGGCTTCCTCCTGAGACAACCGTCGGCGTGTAGCCCGTGTTATTCGACACAGTGCGTCTGTCCAATCGAGAGGGTGTCGCGAGGGGTGGACTTATTAAACGCGTCGACACAGGCATGTTGGGAGACGGTAAGCAAGAGAGATAGAGGATATTAGACCCTATTGATACAGGTTTACGGACCTGTGGAGGCAGCTGTCGCGACTTTGCTACAAACGGAGTGGTGAGGGGCTCCGGCGATGTCAGTGACAGCACTCGGACGCGTGAGTTCGTGTCATGTCAACACATGCAAATACAGAGTCACCCGATGTTGCTCTAACGGCACTTGACCAGAGAATTTCGACAGTAGCTCCTTCAGCACGATTATGGAATTTCGATGCCATGATACACGAGAGAAACACAAAAATGTTTATGTAAGAGTGACTAACAAATTTTTTTTAGCGAGCCCATTGGGAGTAAAGCAAGTCGCGCAAGACGTTCGCTTCCTCCTTGTAGTCCAGAGGAGCAATACGCGAGATCCCATATCTGATTCGCGGAGTGTCCTATCCACAAAAATCAAAATTTGAATCTGAATCTGAAAATATTAAAAATACCTTCCATGTGTCTTGTTTGGCACGACAAGAAAAGTTATAAGATTGACCACAAGCCTTTTGGACGACAGTGCTGTACTCCGTCTCGCCTTTGGCCTTGATTGTCAGCAGGTCATTGGCCGGCATACCGAAAATGAGTTCTCCAACATCATTGAAGCCCTGGAGCCATGCCTGACCAGAGTAATCGGAAACTGCCATCGACATAATATACCTGAGAGCTGTTTTCAGTTTATTTCCATTGACAACTTTCAAATGACGTACCGGTGCTTTGGCGCCTCGAAGCTCCGGTCGCATTTTTCACATCGCCAAAGACTGCCTGACGCTTCCACCTTTTTATTGCAACCATCATTCGGACAAGCAGGATATGAAACTGTCTCGCTGTTGATGTGCATAACAGTCCCACGGGCCGAAAAATATTCAGGTTGGCCTGGCATCCCATATCCGGCTTGTTTGACTTCGTCCAAGGCCCGGAGTTCGGAGCGATTGAATCCAACAGAAGAAGACCCAGCGTTGGTTGATGAATATGATTTGAAATTTTGTCCGCAACCGTCAATGTCATACCAGCCTCGCAAGACAAAACACTCCTTAATGTCAGGATTGATCTGCATAGTACTTGAGGCATTCATAGACAAGGTCCGTCCACCTGTGGCCCATAAAAATTAGAATTTGCAAGAAAGAAAAGATTAGATGGGCATCTTACCTAGGTAGTCACCCACTTTGACGCCTTTGACGGCAATGACAGGACTCTCGGAATCGTTATATTGCTCCGCCTGCTTTCCCCAGAGCGTCAAGCGGACTCCGAAGCCCGATTTGTCAACCAAAGTCAAGTCACGTTTCGGAATCTGATGTGAGAGATATTCTTATCGGGGGAAGTATATGTGTGAAAAAAAACTCGTACTTGTTTATTCAGTTTGACTGAGTTGACTTGGGTTAGTTCTCCAGACTCCTTCACAACGCCAATGACATCTTTGACAAAATCAGACGGCAAAATAAAGGCATCAATAACATTACGTACCGCAGATAGCATCTTTGGCCAACTCCTCTAACCGATTCAAGGGCATGAAGTTGTACTTGATTGTCGGAACATTTGTGGTTTCATGACACTAAAAATGAGATCAAATACTGGGTTTCATGATTCATAAATGTACTTGCCTCTTCTATCTCAGTGTTCTTTTCCAAACCAAGTTCATAATCATTATTGACATTGGAGAATTTCCTCTTGGCAAGATTCACACGGGCTTTCGAAAGGTAGTAAACTTTCCCTTCCTCCAAACGGGAATAAAGATCGTCCACAACAGCATTGAATGCAGTCGCTCTAATCTCGCCAGAATCGTCCATGAGAGTAACGTTGAATAATTTCCCTTCTCCTCGAGGATTAGACCAATTTTTAATATCCGATTTCTGAGTTACACGGGCCTTGATGGTCCAATTATTCTGGTAAGGGCTCAATCCCTCGATAGGGAATATCGTGGAACGACCAGGTTTACTCCCGGAGCGTACGGGCAGATGGGGAGGAGGAAGAGCACGACCGGTTTGCGCTTGATCCGCTCCAGAGCTGGAAGCCGCCGCGTTGTTAGTGATGCCAGGGGTAACAGCTTCACCACCATCAATGGGATGTGGGTCGCCTCTCTTCTCCGCAGAGTGAACTAGGACGCGCAATCCAAGGACAATAACAAGTCTGGTTAGTCGTTAGTCATCGTTTACTAACCATACTAATAACACGAAACCCACCGCTTGTCTTGGACATAATTACAAGTCAACCTTTCAAGGACAACAATTGATCCTTTCGTAATTTGATTCTCCTGGACCATCGAGTTTAACTGAGTTGCAAGCATTGCTTGCATATAGTATGTGCCGTCAGACATGATGATTCGGTATCGATCAAACCCAGTTCGACCATCGCCGACCGTGGTTCCTACTTTCTTGAGAGACAGGAATTGAACGATGTACTCCGTGTTGAAAACATCTAGGTCATCCGGTTGCGCAGTATTGAACCGCTGGCAAGTCCCATTCGTGAGCTCCGGCACCATTGTCGAGAGTTCTGAATTCATTGGTGCAAGTCGGAAGGTTACCTGCGTCGCGTGTGACGTTATGTGGACGTGTGACGTAACGCGCCATTCATTCACGTGATGTCATTGTTACGTGTGACATTACCTTATGAAGAATGTTCAACGAGCATTTTACGCATCGGGATATTGGAATCTACATACATGAGTACTCTGACAAGATACGGCCTTCTCAGTATGTCCAATAAATTCAGGAGGTCGGCGCAGCAAATCGTACGGGCGCTCACCTTTCCACATTATAATTATGGGCTGAGTAATACAATTCCGAGAACCTCGGACTCAACTCGGACTCGGACAAGTTGCAAAAAATATTAATAATATACATGTCATTTACAACATTGCGCGGCCCAACTTCGTCCCCTTGGAAGCAAAAAGATAGAAAAAGATCCCTCCGTGATAGCAGTGACAGAACCGTAATTTTTGTCGGGCGGTGTGCTCAATTCAATCATTCAGTTGCAAGGATGACATGACAGGCATAAAGGCAACATCATCCGCAGCGAAATATATTGTCTATCATGTGCTATTACATTTTGAAAAGCGTTTTCGGAAATAAGGTAGTGGATGGTCTTGATGGTGATATGATGTAGAGAAGGAAAAAAAATTGGACGATGAAATGGAGTTAGATTGGTTTCAGGATTGCTCGCCTTGTTGCATCTCGACCTGCTTTCAGTAAGATTGACAGTTCATTTCCTCCAGTTCCTCGAACTGGTCCCTTTCCTCCAAGTCTAGCGGTTTGGAGTCTCTCAATCATTGCACTCGCGGGACACCCCGTTCTGGCCCCTGGCATTGTCCGTGACATGGTGACGACATACAGACAAGCTATCTTGATGTGACTATCTCTCAGGCGCTTGAGTGCCATGACGGCATTGTCATAAGGATCACGAAGGGCCGGGATGGAAAGAGCCATATCTCGGACGGATCGTGGACTTGTTGAGAGACTGCTGAGATACTCCTGATGTCTGCCGGGCATATAGCGTCGCATTCGTCCCATAAAACCCAGGTCAGCACGCTTGTTTTCTAGTGATGGAGCGGGTTGGCGACGATCTCGAAGTTTGTGGTCGATGTCCAGGAAGATGTCCACCGCATGCATGACGCTGCTCTGGCCAGCGGAAGGCCCACTGAGATCGAGACGGCCCGAATCCTCGATTGATTCGTAGATCCAGCCAGGTTCCGATGGACCTTTCGCGCCACTTCCTTCGTACCAAGGTCGAATATCCCAGTAAAAAACATGTGGATCGCAGACGGGACGAACGGACTGAATAATTTCGCTTATCGAGTCTATGATCCCAGCCAATCTGTTAAGATCTCTTGCGATCTTGGATATGGAAGTCAGATCCGTTAGGTTAGGGAGTGTGTGATAGTCGTCAATTATTTGTAAGATCTCGACACCGCGCAATTCGGCCCGTGCGGAGGTCTGATAAAAATTGTATTCATCCTCCGTGTTCGAGAAGAGGTTTACGAAACGAATGTTATCGAACGTAAGTGGTTTGTTTGGGTTGATTGGTTCCCAATTCCACAGAACGGTATCGGCAAATGTGAGGACCGGAGCAAAGCCGAGATGACGGGATATTTGGACCAATGGCACTGCCAATGCCTTCGGAATAGTGATGGGGCCGTTCTGCAACGGGATCGAATGGACGTAAAAATTGACCAGCCACGCCAGAACCATGTGAGCACGTTGAGCAAGACGCAAATCGTTACGGAGTGATGTGGCGTCGAGGACGGGCCACTGGGCAAGCTGATGAGGCTCGGACAGAAACAAGAAAGCACAACGCTCACAGCAGCAATAGTAGACCGCCATTGTTGACCAAATGGTCGTTTGGCAAGGGCATACTCCGAGCTATCTTCGCCAAGACTAAGGTTGCCTCTTGCGGTGTCGAGGGCGTTTTCCCAGAGAGTATAGGAGCCACATAGTCGAGGAAGTGGATTGGGAGGAAAGAAACCAGTGTGAGGGTCGATATCAAAGGATGTGGACGAGAGGTTGTCTTGGGCAGGCTTTGGATAGCGAAAAGCAAGGAGGGATGCGAAGAGAGACAGGGCAAACTTTATAATAAGATTGAAAAAAGAGGGAGGAGTCTCGAGAATGTTGACGACCTCCATTGGCAGGCTGGGGATGTCATATTTGTAGATGGCTCTTATATGTAGCTGCCAAAGCAAAGCAAAAACGAAAGCACGCTAAATCGAGATTAGCTTTCTGTCTTGGGAGATCCCGAGATGTTGGGCATATGTCGCCACGATCTCCCTTGAGGGTTTTGTAATTTGTTGCACCCATGTTCGTAGCAACATTCCATTCCTGCCGTCTGGTTAACATCGGGAAAAGCTCGCTCAAGTGTTCATGTTGGAAGGAAGTCGTAAGTTCTTGTCAGGAACATTTGTCTACTTTTAGAATGATTCGAGTTTGCCTGATGGAATCAATAATGAATTACATTGGAGCCTCTGGTGAGGATCGGGCGTTGTGCCTTTTCCTCTGTCTAGGTGCCATCTGCCATCTGTCTCTTATGTTTTATGAATGTTATGATGGACATATTGCATCGATAAACTCTAAAAAAAAACAGCGGGATGGCTATCAGTGCTTCCACTTGAGCCAGACTCGGTTCCCATCCGCGTTGTCTATCAGGTCACATCTCCGCTCGATAACTTCAACAATCTTTTCCTTCACCCCCATCTTGCCTGGTCGCAATTCCCCAAATCTCCCAAGCAATTCTTCCATCCGCAGACTCATTTCCCCTCCAGAACTGTGCTGCCCCATCACAACTGACCCGATCTCATTCTCCGTTGGTAATGCAAACCTCATTGCCGAGGCTCGGTCCGATACCTCATCTGATATGGTCAGCTTGGGAGCACCTGCCAAGTAGGGTGATTCGGGCTCGAAGAATCTCGAAACAATTGAAGAGGTCACTTCTTTCAATGCTGCAGGCGACCATGATGGCTCCTTACTCTTATGCACAAGCACAGCTTCAACGCCTGTACAGAAATCAGGGCTTGCCCCACGCTTTCAACACATCAAAAATGAAATAAAATCAAACTTTATCAAATCACTTACGCAGAAAGCTGTTGCTATTTTGAGTTCCATATTGAGGGCTTGGTCCAGTGTCATACGTTGACCTCTTCGAATCGCCTCTAGCGCAACCTTTAAGCTCGTAGGACTACGCATCTTTAGCACTGCAAGCGTCTCTGAAGCCCATTGATTCACGGATGCATTCTCTGTCTTGGTCAGACCCTCTAAAGCAACAATTATTTGCTCAACAGAATTATGGCGAAAAGCATAATCCAACGCAACGCGTTTCGCGCCAACAAACGGTGGTGCGGGTTCGTCAGGTTCGCGTTCCGCAGAAAGGCTTTCGATTGTCCGGTCTATGAGTGAGATATGAGGTTTGTCCAATTCTGCTAACTGGTCGAGTAGCATTGGTATTCTCCTCGACGGAATGTAATGCGTTGCAAATCCGTGTTCACTGCAGGTGGCGTACAGTGCCAAACGGTCTAGAGGATTAATAAACTTACAACACTGCTCGACCAACCAGAGTATCTGCTGTCAAGGCAAGATATGTCCCAATTTCGCCATCCATTCTTGGCAAAAAGAAACTAGCCCCAACATCTGGGAAATAGCCAATCTTCGTTTCGGGCATTCCAAAGAGGGTTTTTTCCGTGGCAATTCGGAATGGGGCATGTGTTGCTAATCCCACTCCACCACCCACTGTGAAGCACAAAATTAAAGTCGTATCGACAAACCTCGGAGCCACATACTAGTGAAACCATCGAGAATGGCTATATAGGGTTTCTTCAATGTTGCAAGGAGATAATCTAGTTCAAATCTGGCAAATATCCTCAATTAGATGCACACGGAGAACCCCTGGGGTCCACTCACTCCCTCTGGAAGAACTCTATCGCCAGGGGAACTGTTGATGGATCTTTGGTATTCTGTACTACACCTGGAGTGCCAAAGTAAACCAGACCGAGTTTCACAGAATAAATAACTCCTACCCGCAACGTCGCCCCCAGCACAGAAGGCACGACCTTCGCCTCTCCCAATAATTATATCACATAGTTCAGACTTACCCCATTCCTAAGACAACGCGGTGAATAAACAAAACACACATGCGAATAAGCAAGCGGACCTCTATCTTTGCTCTGAGCAACTGAAGCATATTCTGATCCAGAGCATTTAGTTTGGCAGGTCTGTTGAGGATATAGCTTCTTGAGGACCCTCTTGATTCAAATTTCACAGAAGGCTAAGCAAAGTTGAATGCTCGAAGTGAACAAGATTGGTGACGACAGACCTCTGTAGCCGAGGTCGACATCATATGTTGGCGAATAGCGCCTGTCCTCTGTGAGGCAGTGCGAGCGGCGCTACGCGTCATGCCAGTAAGGAACGTGGAGGATAGCATTTGGGATGGCGACGAGGAAGCCAGAAGTTTGATTTTGGAAATTATGTAATTCCCGTTGATCAATTCCGTCCTGAATATTTGAATCTTGATGCAATGTCAGATCATCCAATTGTCGGCGCGCGGATCTGCCTCAACTCCCACCTTGGCACAGTCAGATTTATTGGTCAGGTTGACAACACTACTGGGACCTGGATTGGCGTCGAATGGGACGACCCCACTCGTGGCAGGCACGATGGGTGCAAAGATGGCAAGCGTTATTTCTCTTGTGGGTAAGGCGCCAAGGATTTGATTCACTTAACTCGTTCACATCGGCGCCCAGATCCAAGACGGCAGGTTCATTTATAAGGCCAACACCCAACATCCAATATGGTGTTTCTTTTCTAGAGGCTCTGAATTCCAAATACATAGAAGATCTACACGGGTCTGATACACTGGAAAAGGTGGTTCTGGGCTCGTCAGGAGGCGCCATTGAAGTGGAAGCCGTGTCTCTCGATAAGATCAGGCAGAAATTTGCCCGTTTGGACCATCTACGCGAAGTAAGTTTGGATAACGCAAACGTTGCCCGCGCAGATCCTCCTGGTCACATTCTTCAAACTTGTCCCGGTAAGTCGATATCGTTGTCATTCAAACCCGGATCTCAACTCCGTCTTCTGAGATATTCGTGGTTTGGATCTGTCAAAGAACCTGTTCCAATCTTGGGATACTATTTCTGAGGTCGTGAAGGAGCTGCGTTTCCTCCGACGCCTTTCACTTAAGTACGTCATTTACTTATCATTTCAACCTGACTGGACCTGTTAGCAAATATAGTCGTTGCCGTCTACCCGCTCCATTAAGTTCCGCAAACTTGGCGGGGGTATTTGAAAAATTAGAAGAACTTCACCTAAACGACACGCTGCTCACATGGGGCGACATGAGTGTAATTGCAACAGCCATGCCCCGCCTGAAATCAGTTGAGTTGGGCTACAATCAGCTCATGAGGTTGTCCAGCGACAGTATAAAACCGTACCCCCCTCTCCACTCATTGAATCTTGACAGCAATTCTCTCTCGGACTGGGACCATATTTGTTCCTCCCTGAGTGTGTACGACAGGTTCTGTATATTTTTTTTCGATTTGACATCCCCACCTGATACTTATCCCATGGAATCTGATGTTATCAGTCTGCAACACCTCGTCTTGACTTCCAACGTCATTGAGACTATACCCTTTCCGAATGAACAACAACAAAATTGTTCCTTATCGAGCATACAATATCTCTCACTTTCAGAGAATCGGATTGCCTCGTGGTCATCTCTCGATGCGTTATCAATCTGGATACCCAATTTGAAATCCCTCTCGATCAGAGGAAATCCTCTCCTAAAAGGTGTGTGGCTGTATCACCACCACCCCAGTTGTCCTGAATGTGAACCAACAACGATTTGCTCTAGGTATCAATGAAAGACATGCTCGTTCTTTTACTACCGCGCGGATCTCGTCCCTCGTGTCACTAGATGGCACCAGTGTGCGTCTTCATTTCTATTCCATTCGAAGACGTTACCATAATTTTGGGTCTCCTTCCAGATTTCATCTCGTGAGCGAACGGATTCGGAATTATATTACATGTCTTTTATTATTCAGCAAGGCCATTGGTCGGAAGACAAGCGACGTGAGGAACACCGTCGCTGGCCGGAGCTTTGTGACAGTGAGTTAATTGGTTGATGCAAATTAACCCTCATCTTCCCTTTTTTAGTGCATGGCAGGCCGAATGAATTGCGAGATCAAAGCATTCTTCATGACAAATTGAGCAATCGTTTGATAGGTTTATTTATGCCTCATTCGGGTCGTCGAAACCAGTCCTAACGTGTGAATTCAGATTTGGAATTGTACCCGTATCCTGAATGTGGCGTGCTAGACGCATCCAGGAGAATTTCACTCCAATTTCTGCCCAGTTTGTCATTGAAAATCCTACGAACAAAAATCTGCAAGACCCTCAAGCATGACATTCGACGGACTAAAATCAGATGCTGGCAGCGAATGGCGAACCATACGCTATTGGAGCTCGAGACTAAAGACGACTCGAAGGTCATAGATTTGTTAGGACTAGAAAGTGGATCACAAATCGTGTATGAAGTATCACTATGTATGCTGTAAGATACGAATTGCCTTGGAGCAGGAGCCAAGAAAATCGCGCATGGAATCAAGGAATTCACGCGGAGGTCTTCACGTAGCCAAGCCAATGGGATGTTGCTTGCCTATCACCCTAAGTTGACGAGACCATTACCGTGGATGAGCCTTAGGCCTTAACGTTATAACCTTTGAACCATAGGTGGTGGAATCCAATCCTGATCCTGAGCAAGCGGTTACGCCAATACGCGACCTCCGGAAACGGTTGACCAACCAATAGAGAAATACACGGGCCCGGTATACGACGGTTACACCACAAAGCTCGGAGAAGTCCAAAATACGAAAGCAATCACAAAGATACGTTTCCTGAATCCAAACAACCTGTAATAAATTCCTCAACGCCACGCATCCCCATTCGTGGGTCTTGGGGCCCTGTCGTCGTAACGTTCTTCTTTTTCATCGCGTCTTCTGTCGTCGCGTTTTCGATCATAGTCATCCCTGCGACGATCATCATAATAATCAGGTGGTCTGCGGTCATCATAGCCTCCTCGCCGGTAATCATCGTACCCTGCAGGCCTTCTATCATCAAATTCCCTCTTCTGGGGTGGAGACCTGGGACGACGCTCTTCATACTCGCCACGGCGGGGAGACCTGGAACGGTCACGACGATATTTATCATAACGATCATCTTTGTAGCGGTCCCTGTCATCACGACGCTCATCACGACGATAATTATCAGGACCACCACGCTATAAAATGGCCACTATTAGTTCAGAGTAAACGAAATGACGTTCAGAACACGTACAGAGTCATCCAAAGTGACACGGACAGGTCGGCCACGAAGTTCTTTTCCATCTAACTCCCTAACGGCGCGATCAGCGTCGTCTCGGAAGAGATATTCAAGAACGCTGAATTTGAGAAGTAAGAGTAATATCAATCATATTTAACCCGGAAAGCTTACCCTTGACCGGGATTGTCACGATCGACATCGGCGAAAGAAACACTTCCGGCGTCTCGTCCAAAGTCTTTTAAATCCTATAGTAGTAAGATTTATTAGGAAATCCAGGATTAGCCCATGGCGAAGGAATATCAGGTCATTTTCAAGGAGAATTAAGAATGCCAGCCTTAACCTGTCCGGAGGTGCGAGGAATGAGCCCGAAAGGAATGGCACGCCAGGGACCTAAATGAAATAAATAGAACAAGCTCATACCTGCCAACTAGTATCACGAGAAATGCCAGAAATGATCAAACGAATTCCGGTGGGCCTACGCGACCGAGGTCCATTGCGAGGGGGTCTAACCGGGAAAGGAAAGGATAAGTGTTAATTTGTAAATGGGATTGCATACCCTCTGTCTTCGTATACGTCGCGTCGAGGACGGGTCTCTTTTGCAAATTCCACCACAATGCTAGAAAAAAAGTCAGCTGGAGTTCTTTTCTTTCAGATAAAGAGTGTCGCACTTATTGGCGCCCATAAAAGGTTTGCCATTAAAGTTGTGCAAAGCATCTTCTGCATCCTAACAAGGGGGAGGGGGGGGGTTGGCCTATTTTCTACTCCTGTACACTTGTCCAACCTTTGGATTTTCAAATTCAACAAATCCGAAACCTAGTGGTTGACTAAGCACACGAAAAAATTTCTTGCTTGGGGAACACTGACCAGTCATAACACGGACGTCGACAATACGGCCGTAACCATCGAAAAACTTGGATACATCCTCGGAGCGAGTGTCAGGGGGGAGTCCTGTAAAGAATGTCACGCAAATGCTCAGGATTTCTCGAGCAGATACTAACTGCCTAAGTAAAGTCGCCTGGACATCGTGGTTTGAATACAAGAGTTCGAGTTGGCTGAGTTTCAATTTTCTTCTACCAGGTTTCTCAGGGCACGGACCAGCTGTTTGATGTAAAGTTTTATTTCAAAGTAAAATACTCGGTCGCGGACGTAATACTAGTGTTGGGACCAGTCTATGGATTTGAGATCAATACCCTCTTGAACCATCTCCCACAATGGGCTAGCAGTCATAGTTCAGCTTCCAACGAAGGAACGTTGTGAATAATGAAAACAAACCTCATTTCGCGAAGCCGATTCACGGTTTTAATGATCCGGTCCACAACAAAATCGATCTCAGCCTCAGTGGTGAACCGACCAATACCAAACCTCAGTGATGAATGTGCCATGTCTTCTGCTGCACCTGTGGCAAAACGTCAATCGATTACTTTCGATCTCATAGACCATATACAGACCAAGTGCTCTCAACACATACGATGGCTCAAGAGATGCTGACGTACAGGCGCTACCGGACGACAACGCAATTTCCTGCAAGAGGTGAGAATGTGTGCTCAAAAATGGGTTCGTGGAGCAATCACCTTAAGAGCCATCAGCAGGCTTTCTCCCTCAACGTAGGAGAAGCTTAGGTTGACGCATCCAGGGTACCCATTGGGATCGCCATTTCTCACGACGTATTCGACACTTTGGTTGATTTTGTTGATGAGGCGATCCGAAAGTGCTTTGATGTGTGCATGATCTCTCTGTTTCCACAAAAGCAAGTGAGTGTCATGAAAAAAATGGAGATATTGATACAGTCAGCACCCCTGCAATGAGTTCATAGCTAAGCTGGTTCAAAAGTGGTTCAAGAGCAACCACTCAGCTCAACAAACTCCATCGTATGAATCGCAGAACTCATCATTCAGAGAGATATCGGAGGTAGGACTTACCGCCATCTCCTTTTGAGCGATGCGAGCTGCCTCGCCGATGCCAACAACCAAGGGGGTGGGCACTGTACCGCTGCGCAAACCACGTTCTTGTCCACCTCCACTAAGAATGGGCTCTAGTCTCACTCTGGGTCTCCTTCGCACATAACAAGCCCCGATGCCTTTGGGTCCGTATATTTTGTGGCCAGAAATACTCATCAAGTCAATGTTCATTTCATTGACATCCAGTGGGATTTTTCCGATAGCTTGAGCAGCGTCCGTGTGGAAGTAGACCCCTCGGTGTTTCCGAACGATGCCACCAATTTCCTTCAATGGCTGAATCACACCGGTTTCGTTATTGACAGCCATGACCGACACTAAGGATGTATCAGGTCGAATTGCTGCCTCGAGTTCCTCTAGTTTGATAACCCCATTCTGCTGAACAGGGAGATAGGTGACATCAAATCCTTCCTCTTGGAGTTTGCGGCAAGAATCAAGCACGCATTTATGTTCCTGGAATGACTAGTCAGTTTTAAAAATGAGATAAGCACCGAAAGTATTGACAGTTTGTGTTGTAATGACGTGGCGCTTCTTTTCTTTGTGAAAACGGGCAACACCCTTGATAGACATATTGTTGGACTCTGTAGCTCCCGATGTGAAAACAAGATCTTTCGGCTCTGCTCCAATTAGGTCTGCGATATGCTGAATGGCCAACGTTAGATCGATTGCTACACTGCATTACTCTCTTACCTTTCGACCAGTTTCAACAGCTTGCTCAGCCTCCCATCCATAAGCATGAGTTCGACTATGAGGATTGCCAAATTGGTCGATAAAGTAAGGCAACATGGCATCAAGAACACGAGGATCAACTGGCGTCGTGGCCTGTTCATAAATTAGACAAAAGACGAGGTGGAAAAAAGACACATGCCTGCAAGTCGAGATAGATTGGGCGTGTTTTATTTTCCACGGAGCCATCCTTACGAGTTCCGAGCTTGAAGCCCAGCATATCTATGCATAGATTAAAAGTGTACGATAAACAAAGCTTTGACGAATATGCACCAGGTCGTGGTGTAAAGAGATTGTCATCCTTGTAGGTTGAGGGAACGTCGACAACACTCGCCCTATCGGCTACGGATGGTTGCACATAAGAGCGGCATTTTGGTTGGGATAGAGACGCTACAGCCCGCGTAGGTCGAGTCCGTGGAAATTTGGTGAACATGGGTGTGGAAGAGCAGAATAGGTGATGGAAAAGCTCAAAGTCGGGTTTACAAAAGCGATGATGACACCAGTCACGTGAAACCATGCGACTTGTTCCGCTTCAAAGAACTGGACGATGGTGGATTGCAATGCTACTTACATGAATAGAAGGATTGTGAAAAGATTCTGAAGTCCCACGATGCGTGCATGTTTCACGTTTGTATTTGCGGAGTCGAAGATCAGAGGGTCAAACTTACGAAACATCATCGATTTCAGTCGGGTTCACGCGACCTGGCAACTAGAAATAGATCAATTCACGAATCAACGCTTCCTATTAACGCCTGGAGGCGGAGGGAGAAGAGGAATAGCACCACTGCCACTGGAAGATGCCGTTGTCGAAGTGAGGAGATTACTTTCGTTCACTGGCTTGGCATGGCCGGGTATCGAAATAGAAAAGGTTTGTCCTTCTTTAAGGCTATAATCCTTCTTAGGTCCAGTGGGAATGTGCGGAGACGGCTGAGCAGAATCAGCGAGAGGGTTCAGCAAGGCCTTCTGTCGCCTGTTGTGACATCAAGTCAGATAAATTGAAACGGACACCAATAAATGATAGATACTTTGTGTAATCTTGCAAAGCAACGTCTAGCAAAATGATTTAATAGTTGAAATACTTGAAAGGTATGTTGAGCTCACTGAAGTCAAAGCTATCACTTCTCTCAACAAAACCCAGGCCAATGTAAGCCCTTCGACTGGCATCTTCAACTCTGATCACAAAGTATCTTGAAGAATCCAGGACAGCTTCAACAGATGGTCTTTCCGGGTCATATTCAGCCCTGGCAAATACTTCAACAGGTCAAGCTCAAGTAGCAATGGTTCAAGGGTGGCTTGTCCTACAGTCTCCTGCGGATTAGAGGAATGAGCAAATTATCTCAAACAGGGCGAGTAAGAGATGTTGCACCTGTCTGAGAATCTTCAAGATGGAGAGCAGCCCCTTTGGAATTCTCAATTATGCGGAGTCTGCCTTTCCAAAGCGGAGTGCCTAGGTCTCCCCAGTCGTTGGCTCTGTATCCTTCATTGGCTTTGCGAGGAGGTATCTTGTAAACTACGGGCAATGGTTCACTTCTATACGATAAAATTATCGACAAACACACCAGAAACCTCTCGAGCGATGTAGAGAATGGACTCGATGTCTTCAACGACATCCATTGTGACAGAGGAAATCGAACCGACGGTGTCTCAAAGGGGGAAATGGTGGGTCACGCATCGCCTTGTGTTGTCTGCATTCTGCAATGACAGGACCACCAACTCCCCCACCGACAAGCGCTGTAGAACTCCAGGATCAGGCCCGTTCAATCGCTCGCGAGAGTTCTAATACCGCCCAGCTGGCATCCTCGGAAACCGGAACTCGACCTGAGATTTATCAAAGTGCATTACCAGCAATTATCGAAACAATCCAGCGGAACGACTATGTCGGACTGGTTAAAGTGACTGAACGAGTCGACATTTCCGTAAATATGGATTTTCTCTATGATTATTTTTTTTTTGGTTTAATCAATTCTAAAGACAAGAGGCGACAACCATCCATCAAGGTTGTTCATCGTCGCACCTCTCGTACTAGGCCATTTGGTGCTCGATGATACGTGGGTAGCAAGAATCCCCTCCAAATCCCCCGCATCTAACGTTTTGACCAGTCCAGCAGCCCGACATGCCCTCTCTAGGTTGTCCGAAAATCTGGCAATCCATCCTTTATCACAAGCGCTTTTATCACTTTTAGTTGCGACTATCAATCGAGAACATTCCAAGGTATATGATGAAGCGAGCAATCTTCTCAGCTTTGTGGCTCTGCCAGATTTTCCCGACCAAGAGTTGGCATCGGTTATTACATCCTTGCTTGCAGCTTTCTGTGGTATGACTTCACATAGAAAATGTTTATCACCCCTCTGAAATGCATCCATAGAAGCTTTCCGCGTTCGAACATTTGAATTGCTTTCAAAGGCATACACATCCCTGCCTTTACGGCTGGCTTGCATATATCTTGGTTGGTCCGAAGACAGGGTTGTCGCAGGTGAGATTTCTATGGTTTGGTTCAACAACATCATTCACTCAGAAAATATAATTAGTCGCCCAATCGCATGGGTGGTCATACGACCCATCCTCTCGGGTGTTCTCACCCTATTCGCCGTTACCAAAGGTGGTCACAGTTAAGTCATCGAGTAGGTTTTTCCACTTGTGTGCCGCCGTACGGGGCTGACGGCGAAGTGAGCAGATTTCACGTTGGAGACATTCCATCTCGTCACCGATAGTGTTGCGAAGCTGGAAGTTTGATTATGATGGTGAGTGATTGAGGAGATCCGTCTCATGCAAAGGGAAAGCGTTTGGTTATCGTAGGATACGCGAAATGGCTTTAATGTTGATGCGAAGACATGGTGAATAATATGGTTTTGGAAGTGGGAGAAAGCACCGTTGCTTCGCAGCGTCTTCTGCGATGTGTCCGAGTTGCAGTTGGATCGGGCCCTTTCGAAATATTCCACGGTGGTTCAAGAATGTAGAATAGTTAAAAATTCGTTTGGAAGCACAGTTCAGGAGCCATGACAAATCGTGGCGGATGGGAAGCGGACGCCGCTGCTCTTTCAAAATATGTTTGGGTAAAATTGGTGTGGGAAGTGAGAAATCTTCGTGCTCTGTTTCAACGATGACGTCTTCTTCATAGGTGGGCATGAAATCATCTTGCTCGTCGTCGACTGAGGAGGGTGTGCCAGACTTATAATATCGGTGCTTGAGGGATCCGCGGACGAGTCGATGGTTGCGATAAGTATTCTTAAGAAAAAACAATCAGATCTCGAGATGCTGGGCACTTTATTCACAACCTACATTCATCTTGTTATCAGATATAGTCCTTAACCTCTCTAACTCTCCAGGAACGAGTTTAACCGTCCATCGCATAGCTGCAGGAATAACGTCTCTGGCCAATACAGGAATTGCAAAAATGAATGATTTCCTTTCCCAGCCAAAGGATGGGGGAAACGTCTGAATTGGATCTATGTTCTCGAACCAGTTCATACCACCGACAGGAATTCCATACATTTGTGCAATTGGCCGAAGTCCGTCAAATGTACGAGCCTGACCGAAAGTGGTCATGAGAAAGACCTCATAAAGGTCGCCCTCAAAACGCTTGTTGACTACGCAAAATCGGAGGGGTTTTTGAAAATTCTTCTCGCCTTCCCATGCTTCTAATGCAATATCAAGATCTTGCAGGTGGTGCACGAAAGCCCGTTCAATACTTCCACGGCAGCAAGCAATGTCACCAGGCTGAAAAAATCCTTTTCGACGCATGGAGTGGTCGGCAAGCGTCCTTGTAAGATAGCGCACACGCTCCCAGGCGTGAATTCTGCCATTTTCTTTCTCTAGAAACAATGCTATCGTGCAAAGCCGTCCAAAAATTAAAATTGAACGCACTAGTTGACATAGGAGTTCTCTCTTCAGCAATCCAAAGGTCAAAGAAACTTCGTGTCGATTCTGGTCTTCGACTCTATGAGCTATGGTAAGAGCCCATGCATTGGGTGAACAAGCAATAGTTTGCTGACTAATACAATGTTCTTTGTTTAAACTCTCACTCTTGTCTTTCGTCAAGCTTGACCTTGAACGTCACTAACGTTGACGATATTTCCCGTTGCTCCGATGGACACCAAGAGCGTCCTGCACGTTGGACCCAGTAATAGCTTCGTGTGTATCCTGGAGCGTTAAATTTTCGAAATAGTTCCCTCTTATTCAATAATGTTATCCCAGACAAATGCTGAGATACAGCAAACGGACAATCCTGAACACTGGCTGGTTTTACACTTCACTTGGTCTGGCCAGCCCTTCACCTTCAAGATTGCAGAATCGGACAGGTATTGGTTGCAATATGTTGACCATAAACACAGCTACTAATGCACGACGTTTACTTCTGCGAAAGAGTCTTTGACCTTAAGGGTATTCTGTATAGTCTGACCAAAGTGCCTCCTGAACGACAGAAGATTCTTGGCCTTGTCAAGGGCAAACTCCCTCTTGATCAAACTCGGATGTCAGTACGCTAGCTCTTAGTTGATTATCAACTGAACAATTTGGTGCAGCGATGAGCTTTCTCTCTCATCTGGAAAGAAGTTTACCTTCATTGGTACTCCTGAAGGAGATGAGATCAAAGATCCTTCCCGTCAGTCCTTAACTTATTCAGTTGGTCCAAATTTCTGAACGAGTAATTCTGAAGAACTCGAGGCAATGCCAGATGTCATTAACGACCTTGACGTTGACTTCACAGACAACTTGGCTGCCAGTCGTTCCTATCAACAAGACGCTAGAAACATTCGTAAAGTTAAAGAAGCAACTCGGGACCTCAAAGTCAACATAATTTATCCCTTGCGGTCAGGCAAGAAACTATTGGTCCTGGATATCGATTATAGTGTGTGGAGGACCTTTTTTTCTCACCGATAATATCGAATCATTTTCTAGCAATTTTAGATACAAAACCCTTGACCTCTGGAAGCCTCCCATCTTCACAATGTGCACGTCCAGGACTTCACGAATTCCTGGAAGCAATTTATCCTTACTATGACAGTAAGATCTACTTCCCTATGTTAAACAGATTCTAACTGTGAAAAGTTTGCGTATGGTAACCATCCCAATTGTTCGACTTTTCACCTAGACCAATTATTGTTCCAGGTCACAGACAAGCTGGATATGGCTAGAAGCAAAGCTGGTGGAATTAGAGATGATTGGGGCCCAGAGAGCCTATGAGGTCAGACCACATTCTCTGTGCAGAACTCAGGTTTATGCTATTTGTCCAGATATCCTTTGGTAGAAATCGTTTCATCGTTAGTTATCTCAAAGACTGACTCTCTCGTGATCAGTCCTGGATAAGACTTGTATGTTCACAGTCTTTTCCGAGAGAGACAACAAACCGTGGTCCCATTCCGTGAAGGCCTTACAAATTATTTGGAATCATTTCCCTCGGTTGTAAGTGAAGACCTCATTCGAAGCACTTCCCGACTGACTTTGGCCGCAGCAACGCAACAAATACAATTCACGTCGACGACCTGGTCCGTTTTTTTTTTGACCAATGTCCACTTGTCCCAGTTGACGTACTTCAGAGCCGTAACTTTGCACTAAATCCTAGAGAAGGCCTCAAAATTGCGGCATTCAAGAACGCACACACCCCAGAAGGAATGGCGGACCGAGAACTAGAGAAACTCTCTCTCTATTTGATCCACATCGCCCAGCTATCGGACTTTACTACTTTGACACATAAGGTATGTTTACAGCTCACCTCCCAATTGTATTTATGAATATTTCTTGGTTACAGAATTGGAAGCATGTTATCAAGCAACTCCGGCCTCCACATTAATATCCGTTGTCTTGGATGACACTGCAGGAACCATTTCTGTATCTAAACACAGGACTATTGACATCTTTTCAGTATGCCTATCTCTTTTCACGCCGTAGGTTAATATTTGGCAATGTAATCTAATGACGATGGGACAAATATATGTTATCGCGGTTGGAGAGTAGGGAACTTGCACGACATAGGTGGCTAGTGTTATATGAGGAGCTAGTTCCCCTCGCTTGAGACTGCGACCAGTCTGTATAGAAGACGTGCACATGACAATTTATAGTGCATTTAAATAGCTAACTATTATATAAAGAGGATAGAACAGGCGAAAATTTGTGAACCAGTTCAAGCATTTCTGATCTGGATCATCAACTCAATCGCTTCGCTACGGTACGTATCCGATGTTATATTAACTGTAGGTGCTGGATCGTAAAGGGATAGAAGAGGCGGATTTCCAGCCGATGACGACCATTTCGGCCAATGTGTGTTGCGTAGAAGGCTTATGGAGTGCGACGGAGGGTTTGGATTGTACTTGCGGGTGAAGTAAACTGATAAATATTAAGGTGCGATTCTTTGGGACAAGCGAGAAATACTTACTGAATGCATCAGTGGTTATAAAGTCTGTATTGTTGCTGAAGCCGAAGACGTCATAAACGTCACTCCCGTGGAATGCACCCATTACCGGAGTGCTTGCACCCCGCACACTTCCTATGGTCCTCATGAAATAAGAAATAAGAATAGGATTGGCTGGTCCGCTTACGGTAAGAGTAGGTTGGCTGGGTCTTGGAGGCCACCTCAAGGAAGAAGCGGCGTGGTGCTTGGAAGGTCATGTCGCCTTGTATGGCGGCAATCCGTTTGTATTCCGGGCTGTACAAGAGAAGGGTGAGGTGGTTAAATTTAATCAAATACGAACGTTATAGCATTGGCAGTCCCAGTGTTGAAGGGAGAGCCCTAGCAGTGGCATCATTACGAGCACGAACACTTTAGAAACAGCGCTGTCACCGACCTGAGTAACGTCATCTGGATACGCGGTTGCGAGTTTCTGCATTTGTTCGTCCGTAAGATACGGGAAATAACTGGAAAGCGGATTACCAAGGCAGAACTTTGTTAAAATGTGTAAACACAAACTTAGACTTAATATACTCCAGGAACTGGGTGTTGGTCCTGAGAGATTTTCAGCAGAAATTCATGATGAAAATAGACTCTGGACGCACGTAACATTCATAGTAGAGAGAGAGAAGAGACTGTCAATAGGATTGAATGATCGATCAATGGCAAAGATTTGGAAACTTGTACTTACGTCCCCTCATCCTCGCAATCACCAGTTATGAAAGGAATCTACGGATGACATATCGATGACAGGTTATTAATGTGAAAAATCAACGCAGCTTACTCGAGCAATCTTCCCACTTTCAACAAGTTGCATGGGATTGCGAGGGATGAGATCTCCATCAACCATGGGCATCCAGGCGAGTCTCATACTCTGGTAAGAGAACATCCCGGGAGAAGCATCCACGGCGCTTTGAAGGGCTGAAAAAGGGGCCTGTCTGAGGCACTCGAACCGATCTCGTGCATCAGTACAGTTCGTCGATGCGACAAGATTATCAAAGTATATTTGATGGTCCAGGACACCCGGAAGGCGTATCGGTGAGCCCGATTGCTGAGAATATCTAAGAAAAAAAGCGATACTCAATGAAAAATGATAATTACCATGATGGCACCAGAAAATAATCCACATGTGTTCCCTCCGTCAAAAAGCATATGAAGTCCGACTGAAACTGCTCCTGCACTTGTGCCCCAACTGAGATTATGTTAGGACCGGAATTAAACCTGTAGTAAGTCGTCCCTACATTGTAACCTGTCTTGGATTACCTCCAAAAGCAGCGATATTTTGCTGAACCCACTCGAGAGCAAATCGTTCTACGAAAGTCAGATGCACAAAAAGATTGGGTCAAGGGCACTTACGATCGCGCAGGCCGACGTTTGTAAGACCCTTATCTTTCACTTCTTTGCCACCCAGAAACCCAAATGCTACCGGTTTAAGGATGAGACGATGATTCGGGTATTACAACTTTACACACCATTCAGGCGATAGTTGGCTGACACATAAATCACTGGCTCTCCCAATGCCAGAGACCGATTCACTAGAATGTTGCCCTGGTACATCGCGGCATCGCCAACCTCAAAGGCACCTAAGACATATTTATGCTAGGTCAATTTAACCGAGATGAAAGTCTCACCCCCATAAAAGTACTGAAGAGATAAATTCAAAATGTTGGATCATTGCAGAGGATCATTTACTTACAAAGAGAACCGGGAGTGGTTTCTCCCTAGAGATATTTGCAGGGCGCACAACATTGATGAAAAGACCTATAGAACTCTTGAGCTTGGGCAAGAGGGTCTGCAAATTCATTTGCCATACAATCTTCGGACACATCTCTAGTGACCGCAGGGAATTGTAATGGGACACCCGGAGGAAGTTTCGTTGCTTGCTGATGACACGATGGTCCAAATTCCGTTGCATTATGAACGCCAGTGAAAGGTATGGGGGGTTCCGGAAAACCAAAGCGACGTTCACCAGTGCTGTGTGGGTGGTGAGTTATGAAATTGCAAGATAGAAAGTAAGGGATCTATGATTCACTTACGGTGGGGCCGCGAATGGCATGCCTAAGAACTGCGCGGTGGTGCCAACGACTTCTCCTCGAAAAGATCCATAAGGGAGAGCAACAATTGGACTTGAACTTGAGATCGAACTTGAACTGGTATCAAGGGACACCCCGACCTGTGAGATAACGAGGGCAACAAAAGCAGACAACACCCGCATTCTTGAGGTCTGTTCGACTCTCTCTCGTATTTATAGCTAGTAGAAGCTTCCCGGGCAATCAAGTGGTTTACTCTGTTCCGGTCACGGCTTCAAAAAGCAGGGTAGGTGCACATTCTCATAAGCATTATCATCTGGTCATGAGTAATTGGCCGAGAGCGATCATATGCCCTGATGCAGGCCCAGCTCGCCAGAATGCGCCACACCCACTATTGGGGAGAGAGCAAGAGAAAGCAAGATTATCTATGGGTTTCTGACTTTCTGTTCACATGAGAGTTGCGGAAAATATTTCTGCTCATCCCATCTAAAAATACATTGCCGATGATCAGTCACGGTGGTAGTATGTATTCGAATTGAGTACTGAGTCTCTCAGAATAAATACGGTCGTCGGTTACTGGAGGGGTTCAAAGACTACCTGGAATGGACTTGGAGAGAGACAGGAATTCTAAATTCCGGCCCACTTTACTCGATCAGATGCGAATCGTTGGCCCACATGGATCCGCGGCAAGAGGGATATATATCGTCTATAGAAAACCGTGACGTTGAGTCGTTGACCTTGGCACTGTTTCAAACTTCAAGTTATTCGCCGGACTTGGATTCGGAACTTAAGGCAGGATGGGCTATACCGTGACCTTGGCTATACCGTGACAGTCCTGCCTTGGACTTGTCCAAATTCGAAAGGAAAGGATTTTCTTATTTATGACTCGCATGGTGAGTATTCAAACAGATTTTACATAAGTCTTGTTCTGACTCGTTTTGTTTTCGTTGGAAGGTAAATCATAACTTCGGATACAGGGACACGTCTATTGCATGAAGCTTGGGTTCCTTCTGACTTTTCGCAACAAAAAATGTCACCAGGGACCACCGACCCAACACCGACCAGAAACTCAATCCAGACGACGCGGGGATCTGTTCGAACTTCTTCAACAAACATGTCCAGATGCACGTGTACCACTGGCAGCTTGTTATTTTGCAGTTTGCTTTTACACCCCTTCTTTCGTTGCTCGATCCCAACTTGACTATGACCAACCTCCTTCGCTGCAAAACCTGTGGCAAAGACCAAACCACAACCGGCGTGAAACTAAGCAAATGTTCAAAGTGCAAAGGGGCCGCATACTGCGGTAAGAATTAATCGATCGATAATCATCCAATGACAGAACTTGATCGTTGATCTGTTTTCTCAAGGCGTCGAATGTCAACAGAAGGATTGGCCTGTACATAAAAAATTCTGCGGAGACTGGTACGACAAGTACCGTAAATGCCAAGATGGTGCCAAACATGAAGGGCAGCTGGAGCTGATCACTTGGGTGTGCAAGGAAGAAGGCGTGGGCTAAGTTGGTGCATGCTTCCTTGACGAGTGCGATGACCTCAGGAAAACATTCGAGACCAAGTTTGAGGGAAACTTGGAAAAGTTCTACAAGTACCGCCGCAACGCTTTCCGATGGACATGCTGCGGAACGGCAGGAGACATGAAGTATGGGTGCGATCATCATGGGACGGGATCTAAGCCTTGCTCTTGTGATTTCTGCAGGTACGTGCCGTGGGCCCATTGAATTTTCCCATTGGGGTTGAGCTCGATCTCTGTAGGATGGGGAAACCACTGACTCAGGGAATTTACAATGAAAAGACTCCTAGCCGCATGGGCCTGAAGCTTCCACGCGGCCCTGATCCTCGATCGTATAATCCCACTTTAGCCATGTCAGCAGCCGCTGGCCGTTCAATCTTCGGTCTGGAAATGTAGGATTCGATTGGGCCACAGGTTTCAATTTTGTATTAGAAATGCGAAATTTTTATATGGACAGAAAAATTAAGGAGATGCGGCAATATCCTTTCTTTCTTACATTACGTTACGCTAATAAGCGCAATGTGCCGAACGCCCATATCAACATGCTTCAGAGACAGGTTTTTTCTTCGACGGCTATACTCGAGGTCAATGCCATTGAATGAAACCAGAAAAGTTTCTATCCAGCCACAACTCTCTGCCAGTCTTGTTGTCGTGAACCAACGGAACGAGATACTACTCGTGCAACGAAATCATGCATCCACCTTCGGTGGGATGCACGTATGTAACGTTCCCCGTTTATGCCGAGTCGCCAGTTTGACTATTCACCATTCGTAGGTTTTTCCGGGAGGAAATTTGGACGAATCGCAGGATGAATCTTTAGCGATGACAGCTATACGTGAAACATTCGAAGAGTCTGGTTTGCTTCTTGCGTCGACTCCGGATCCTTCAACACCATTTCCATCCGATTCCGTTATTGAGGAAGCTCGTCATTCTATTCATGACCAGAGAATGAATTTCGAGAAATTTCTACAGTCCCACGGACTTCGTCCTGACTTGGGTTCATTATTGCCGTTCACTCAATGGGTTACTCCTGTTGGTCTTCCTCGGTAAATTTCGTTACAAGTTTCAATGCACCTGTGCTGGATTGCCGTCATGCATTTAGGAGATTCAAAACTCAGTTTTATATAACATTACTCCCCCCGACATCGTCCTCGAAATTATCGGCTGGCCTTGGGCAAGAAAAGCTGCCGACACATGGTAGGAAGAAGATCCCTTTTGGCCTCTCTTGCACCTATTGACGGATTGTTTCCCTGTGTGTTCCGATTCAATTTCTGCAGATGGTGGAAAGGAAGTGATCGAAACGCGATTCTTCCATCCAAAAACTGTTTTGAACGAGTGTCGCAGCGGAAAAATTAGATGCATGCCCCCCCAATTCTATATTCTATCGACATTATCCGATATCCTTTCCGGTCCAATCTGCACTGCGGAACAATGGAAAAAAGCGGAACGCCTATCGACTGGTGCGTTTGGGAAGAGGATCGTCATTCCCCGAAACCTGGGTCAAGATGAAGACTGCCATGCCGTTCTGGCGTTGACTGGCGATGAGAAGTACGGTGGTCCGATAGGCAGACGCCACCGCATCATGGGTAAAATCGTTGAAGGCGGAGTAAGCCCTTGTTTATTTTATGTGTCTGAGATTAGATTATTGAACCAATTGTTTCCCCATGGCCAGGCTATGGCCGCTTCCACCGTGATGATAAATTTTGATATCTTCAACGAGATTGAAACCCAGGCGTCGACCCATGGTGCTTGTGATCGAAGTCATTAACCCTCGGGTTAAAATTTACCATGACAGCAATTTGTGCTTTCCAGATTTGCAAAACATTTGCTTTTTGAATGTCAGCCAGTTCACGATATTTCGTAGTCCAATCGACCAAAGAAAATGCGCAATATTGCCTCAGTCTAAAAATATATATCTATAGTGAAGTATTATTATTGTCAAAAGCAACCAAAAAAATTAAAGGAATAAATAACAAAATAAATAGCCAAGACATCACAAGAACTCAACCATGAATTACTTTGCCTCTACACATTTTCTTTCGCACGTCTATTAGTTGAAAAATTGGTAGTCGTATTCCACTTGAGTGCCCCAGAAGCTGGGGCTGCACGCCCCAAGGGGCGCCTCGCCGGCACCTCCAAGAAGAATGGGGTGAACGTTAGATACGGTAGCTGGGGTCCAGCTGGGAAGACCGTTGGCATTGGGGTTGCCGTTGTTCAGGAAGGACTTGTACCGGCTTTGGATCTGAGAAATCAGAGTGGATTGTGCGGTTGTTGGATTTGGGACTGTGCCGAACTGTGTGAAAGGAAAATTGAATGTGGGAAAATTGAAATAGGGAGAAAAGACATACCACCATCAAAATGTCGTCTTGGTGACAGGTAATTCCAGCTTGGGTGCAATAAGGAGTGGCCTCATTGCCTGGATATGTTGACCCAACAATATACTCTCCAACAAAAGCAGTACCCCCACTTTGAACCCAGTTACGGGCGAAGCTCCAACTGGAGCAGCGCCAGAGATAATCGGTGCCAATTAATTGGAGCTGAGGACGAATGTCGGAACTTCCATCAGAGGCAATAACGGGGGTATACAGAGGATTAGTAATAATTTCGTCAGTGCGACTGGTGCCAAAGGTTGCCAACAAGATAGGTCGCAGGGCAGGTTCGGGAAGGGACTGAGGGAACGCGCTGTAAATTGCAAAGCCAGCGTCTTGTGCGACGGTCGTAATTAAGAGACGCTTGCTTTGATCCGGAAATGGACTTGATAAATCCAGAGGAGAAGTAATAAATGTGCCATCAAGCACTGGCCTGAATGGTTCATTTTGTCCTGCAGCAGGGTCAAGCGTAACTGCGGTGGCGAAGGTGGCAGTCTGGGCAGTGATGATGCTTGGGAGGTCCAATCCGTTCAAGCAGGCAGTGTCGCCGATAGCACAAGTGAATCGAGAGTTGAAAAAGTTTTGCATAGCATTTTGAGTGCTTGGTCTGAGAAACCCGAAGTCCTGACGAGTCCATGTGAGTAAAAATAGAATGTCATAGGGCCAGACAATTTACCATAGGGTCAGACTGGAGGATGCCAGATTGAAACAGGGGAGAAGCAGAAGGGGCGGCGAGTAGTGCTCTGATGATAGTTGCACCACTGCTTTGGCCTGCAAGCGTAATCTTGGAAGAGCAGCCTCCAAAGGAAGGGACAATTCTCTGTAAAAAGTTGAGAGCGGTTACAATATCCTTGGCAGCTAGATTGCTCTGGCCTGTTGGCGGAAGAAAACCAAGCTGATGAAATGATAAGTCAGGGAAAATCTTAAAGGAAAATATGACGTACTGCCCCGAGGCGGTATTGTGTAACGGCGACAATAGAATTGGTGGCAATTGCAAGTTTAGAACCATCTAAACCCGCACCCGAGACGGAACCGACAACAAAGGAGCCTCCGTGTATCCTAAATCAAATAAATAAGCGAATGGAGGTATAAACGAGAGGAAGTACCATAGGAGGGTCGGGGCACAACTTTGGTAGTTCAGCGAAGGGGGGACGTAGAGGACCATTGAGAGACAGTCTTCTGTATACGCAGAAGGATTGAGATTTGGTTGTGGGCAGGCAAGGGGAAGAGACGACACGTTGGAGGAACCGTTACTAAATAAGAATTAGAAGGAGGCGTAATTGGAGGCGAAGATGGACACACGGCAACTCCCAGGAAGTTACAACGGAAGAGGGTTGCCATCGAGGAGCTTTGCCGTATCTGACTGCAAACCTGAAAGCGCCTAGAGGGTCTGAAACGCCACGGGCAATACCAAGGGGAGTGACTCTGTCGAGATAAGAACCCTGCGAAGGACAAAGTCTGGAAGGGAGGGGAAGAAATCCACAGAGGAACTTCAAGGGGTTGATACGTGGAACGACGATCGCGTCAGCCAAGGCGCGTTCGGACTGTGTTGGGACAGCAAGGATGGGCAAAAAGAGAGCGACAAAGGTAACAAAGATCGGGACAAGCATGATCAAGAGACAGGTTACAGACACCCGATCATGTCCAATTTGAAGGATCCGGTCATACAGGTACAACATCTGTCTTGTTCTTTTTTTGGCAATTCTTACGCTGATTCCATCAGAAGAAGGTTGTGGACACAGAGTTCCTCGTTAGAAACGCCAGGGGAAACAAGGGATATCAAAAAGGTCGGTTTGCCTTTAACCACGGCCAGGTTGCAGCAACATGATCCCAACCATCAAAAAATGTAATGATGCGGCCAAACATGTGCAGCAAACAACGTTTCTCGAATGTCAACATCGACGAAAATGTGAGCTTAAATTTTACCCAAAAAACACTATCTTGACGCGTGAATAGATTAACTGTTGGCTCAACAGTCGGTTCAATCCGCGAATTGTTTGCAAAAGTCAAGGCGATTGACGCCAAGCACGGAAAGTTCGACTTGTTACTGTGCACTGGTGATTTCTTTGGGCCTCCAAACGATGATGAATCAGACGCAAATGACAATGAAGTCGTCCAGCTGCTGGAGGGACACCTAGAGGGCATGTTACTTTTCCTGGATAATGACTCTAACATAATTTTATTCTTAGCCCCAATTGAGTGTTATATCATGCAAGGAGAATATCCCCTGCCTGCGAAGGTTGTGGAAAAGTTTGCCAAGACAGGCGGAGACTTGTGCAAGAATGTATTCTTAATGAGTATGTCCGACCAAACATACTTGATGAGACTTACCTGCGTCTGGTGCAGGCAAATCTGGTTTGATTACCACAGCAAGTCGTCTGCGAATAGCGTGTATAGGGGGTGTATACGAACCCCAAATATTCAGTACAGCAGAAGCAGCACCAGGCTTCATGTCACCCTTCTTTTCTCATCAATCCATCGACCGCCTTCTCTCCAACTCTTTGGCATCCTCGTCCAGTCAGCAATCCCAGAAACAAAAGAACACTTACTCTTCCTTGTCTTCGATCCAGGCCTCCGCATCTTCTTCCCCATTAATTGATATCCTCCTCACAAACACATGGCCGACTTGCATAACCCACTTCTCCCAGTCTCCAATCCCAGACTCGCAGACCGCAACAGCTCCCATTGGTGCTCCACCTCTCGATGATGCAATTCGGAAGACTAAACCCAGGTACCATTTTGCAGCTGGAAGTGGTCCGCAGGCGCAACTGCCCAAATTTTGGGAAAGGGAACCGTATGTCTGGGATGATGAGAAGGGGAGAGTATCAAGATTTATAAGCCTTGGCCCCTTTGGTGGGGAAGCTCCTGCTGGTAAGAAACAAAGGGTGCATTTGAATCCGTGCTGAGTTCTGTTCTGCACGTTCGCTAATACCCTAATCCAGTGGTTCTACGCCTTTAATATTTCACCGAATAACCCAACCGACCCTGCCCCTCGCCCGCCAAACGCGACCATGAACCCATTTCTGCAAGGTGGACCTAGTGTTCATAAACGGCCACTAGATATGGACGGAAGTGAGAATTTCATTTTCGGTAATGTTCAACATCCTCAAAAGAAAAACCGCATGGGTACGCCTCGCTCATCTTAATATCATTTTTCTGACCTTATTCTCATGTGCAGTGCAGAACGACCCTGGTAAACCACCACCAGGCTATAAATGTCGAAGATGCGAGTCCACAGAAGCATGTCTTAACTTTTTGTGATCAAAATCGTTAGTTAATTTTTAACAGCATTTTATCAACGACTGTCCGGAGCGATCAAAGCCTCCAGAAAATTACGTTTGTAAAATTTGCCACGAGGTACGCATTTATGGCACTATTCATAAAGGGAAGAAGGGAATCACTTGATTTTTGGCAGCCTGGACATTTTGTACGAGATTGTCCTACAAGAAACGAGGTCGGTGATACAGGGGGAAAGAAACCCCGACAGGGATACGTTTGTCGTGCATGCGGAAGCGAGAACCACTACCTCGAGGATTGCTTGGTTGCTAACCAGCGCCCAGTCCAAGATGAACGACATGGAGGTAGATGTGGTCCACCCAAAGAGATTGCACCCGATGAATGTTGGTTCTGCTTGTCGAACCCCAACCTGGCGTATGTCTTTTTGCTTAAATTTCCCATCAACTTGATATTACATTTTATATTACAGGAAGCATCTTATTGTTGCGATTGGGGCAGAGTGTTATGTGACCCTTCCAAAAGGACAAATCATACCAACACAACCTGCAGGCGACCATGTCGACATTCCAGGAGGCGGACATGTACTCATCGTCCCTATTACACATTATCCGACCTTTTCAACAATTCCCCCTGACCTTGCTGCTGCCATTATTGATGAGACGGAACAGTGCGTTTCAATCCCCCTTTCTGAAATCGCCGATGATTAATAACTTGGGTCTAACAGGTTTAAGAAAGGCCTAGGCAAATTATATAGCAAATATCGCTGCATATCTGTTGCCTTTGAAGTTGCCCGGCTGTCTGCCAAAGGTGGCCATGCACACGTACAGGTCGCTCCTGTGCCGGAAAGACTCAAAAACGAGATAGAAGAGGCTTTTATTCAGGAAGGACGAATGCAAGGAATCGATTTTGAACAAGACGCGGAGGCTGCATTGGCTTCATGTGCAAATGGAAGAGGGGCTTACTTCAAAGTTGATTTACCTGATGGTAGAATGATGGTACATTTGATGAAAGACAATGTGCCGTTCGGATTGCAGTTTGGAAGGTATTTTCTTTTTTTGGATGCGATTTCATGGTGAAAGCTTAAACAAATTTCAGACAGGTTTTAGTCAACTTGTTAGGAATGCCTGAACGGATGGACTGGAAAAATTGTATGCTCTCTGAAGACGAAGACCGAGCTGATGCCGAAGCATTTAAAAAAGTATTTACACCGTTTAACACTGTTACATGATATCAGATCGTCATATATTTTTACTTGAATGATTCCCCTATTGCATAAGTAATTGCAGTCCCACCGACCACTCAAACGTGGCCAGGCTCAGTCACGTCGATGGAGGTTTTGTACCTGTTTTGGATTTGACGGTTAGTTTGAGGAGAGGAAGCAGGTATCAGAAAAATCTCACCCTTGACCCATCTCCTTGTGACCACTCTTTGCTTTCTTGACAACTCGCTCCATGGCATCGAGACCTAGGTAATGACGCCAAAAAAAGTTAGGGGGGCCAATAATGGGAAAGGCAGCAATGAAGTAACTTGCCTAGCTTCAGAACGTCGAGAGGAGGTCCGAACGAGAGACGAACGAAATGGTGGCAGGGCGAATGGAACAAGTTGCGTCGATGAGAAGGATTGATGTCGAAGAAGATGCCAGGGATGACGATGGTTTTCTCTTTGAGTAATTCCTCGAAGAAAGTCTGCAAATGATTAAGGATCGTGAGTTTGAAATGAAAAATTTTGTGTATTCATAAACTCACCAAGCCATTGTTGAGAGGCTCTGGTAACTTCTCCAGGTTGAGCCAGATGTAGAACGTACTGCAGGGTGGGAGATCGACGTCAAGACCGATTTCTTTTAATCGCTTCAAGACGTGGTCACGTTTTTGCTTGAAATGCTTTTGCAGTGCGACCTGTATGACATTTTCAGTGGGATCGTCTGTAGATTAACGAAATGGAAACCTTTTCCAATTGCACATGCGCCGGGTCGAGGAGGCGAACAGCCGCCAATTGCATGCTGGATGTTGAGTGGGTTAAAACATTCGTTTGCAGTAAGGTTTACGACTTACGGGTGATTAGCACCGCCGTCAAGGAACGAACCAGATTGAGAAAGCGCAGTAATTAAATTCTTAGGTCCAAGAACCCAGCAAATACGCCATCCAGGAAGACGCCAATTCTTGGTGAGTCCATCGACGATGATAATCGAATCCTTTGGGAATTACAGTTAGTAAACAGGTGTAGTTGGTAATGGTCAACATCCTCACTTGGTTTACGTCTTCGACATATTCCGCAGAGGAGATAGACTTCCCGTAGTCACTTTTGTTCTCCGGATAGATGTACCACGAATAGAACTGATTAAGGTATCATTTTAGCAAGTACATAGAGGCACTCCTCATGTTAGAGCATACTTCATCAAGAATGATTGTTGTGCCCTCGCGACCGAGCTCCACAAGCTCTTTGAGGCGATTTCCTCTGGACGTTCGTTGTTATCAGGGGCTACACGTAAAAATATGGTGAAAAGTTTACTTGATAACCTAAAAAAAACTATTATTCTACATGCAAATATGAAGGATAACAGTTTGGCTCACCTGGCCCGTGGGGTTGCGAGGATTAGAAGCAAGTATGACAGACAGGCCTTGAGTTTGGATATCTTTCTTCGTTTGTTCCATATCAAGGGCATACTTGGTCTGTGTAACCCGGTTACTTTTGATACATGTATTCAAAACAATATTACCTTTGGATCCAAGCTAATGATTGTGTCAGCATTGATACGAGTCTACTGAGACGATCATTCGACTTACGCAGTCGGCACTGGAACGAGTCTCTTGAATGCGCTCAAAACTTGGTCATATGCTGTGTAGTCTGGAATTTGAAAGCTCTAATTCGTGAGAAGTGTTAGATTGGGAGAGAAAGTTGCAGGTATCATTCAGTTTACCGTATAAACATCTCCAATGACAGCAGCTATTCTGGACAAGCCTGAACGGCCTCCTGGTACAATGCAAACGTTTTCATAAGTATATTTGCTGGGTTTGTTTTGACGGTAGGTGACATTGTACAGGTTCGCAACGGCCTCGCGGAGGGCTGACCAAGAATGTGATGAGAATAAGTAATTTGCTGAGAATTCTAAGGCTACCTTTAACACCAGTAGTTGGTGCGTATTCGAGAGAATCAAGAGGCATGGGAATGGATTCTGGACGAGGTGGGGCATCTGGCAGCGGACCGACTTCTGGTGCGCCCTGACCGAGATTCGACCATTCTTGAGAGCTTGTATAGCTAAAACCATTGGCCATCGCACGATCTGAGCAATATATGACACCAGTGCTGCCCGGATGCTCGATACCAGGAACAGTTTCCTCATCCTTAAGGATCCCATGAGAAATCAGAGGAATTGATAAGGAAATAAAAATTGCCCACTTACCGGATTGATGGTCACTGGCAAGCTTCTTGGAAGGACACCTTTCGGTTGGTGACTAACGGATGCTCGACGGAAAATCTGGTTGAAGGTGTGCTCAGCGATAGTGTTCGGGCTGAAAATTAGACAAATACCTGATGTGCTTCGGATTCTTTGTCATGTTTAGCATGCCTGAACGCTTCGCGGACCTGTTCCATGACATCAGCAAAAGATTTTATGTGGGGAAGATGCATGTCTGCTGGGTAGTGGGGAAGGATAGGAAACTTACAACGCCGTGAAATTTTTCTAACGGAGTATGTGAACCGGACGAGGGCATGCTGGCACGTTGTCACGGTAAGGGAACCTTCATTTCGAACGATCAGTGTTATCTAGGTTTTTAGACATTGAGACAGTTATTTTTAAACCTGTGGTGAGGTGTTTATAATTGGAACCTATGTTCTCACATTCATTATATTCAGGGTCGCGGTCACTGTCTTATTACTCAATAGGAACACCACCAAATGGCGGCATTGGCATCGATATCATCAGCTGCAACCAACGTATTGTTCCTATGTCGGGAGTCCAAGGGCACTGTGTCGCCAGGGGTCAGGCTCCTAAATTTCTGGCTCATGAGCAAAGTAAGCCAAATTCAATTTGTACATCCTTCATCAAAAAATACAACCAAACAATCCTCTGAACTGAGATAAAGCTCACATGCAACGCCGGAAGGACTGCTTTTAGGAGCCTGCCTAGGGTCGGAACATCAGGTTATCTCGAACCGGGATGGCCGAACATATTAAAGACCACGAACTTGATCCTGTAGCCATTGCAATGTATCGTTTCATACCTCAACCGAAAACCGCAGCTGTTAGTTCACTTTTTTTTCATTTGGTATCATCATAAGTTCTCATTGACGGATTTTCTAGATTGTTGGGTGTCCTTTCAGGTGAATTATCAATTTATGTAGTTCATGATCGTGTGTTGAGTCGATTCGCCTTTCAGCGGGGGTCAGGTGTGTCTTCTCAAATGTTATTCAAGCTCAATGATTCATGATCAATTTCGGTAGCCGAAAGCAGGTGTCGATCAAGGACCCATTCATCTCGTGAAAGCTGGGCTAGTCTCCCAACTCGAGGCCTTGGGCTGGAAAGTCACGTTTGACGGACATCATCAATTTGAGGAGATTAATGCCACTGAAGATCCTCCAATTGGCATCTTGAAAAACCCTAGGTTGGTTTCCCGAGTCACGAAATCAGTTGCAGATGTTATTGGGGCACACATGGCCAATGGGGAACTCCCTGTAACCCTTGGTGGGGATCATTCGTTGGTAAGTGGTCGCAATTTGGTTTTTAACTCTTAGTTCACGTCAGTTATATAGGCATTGGGCACCTTATCCGGGACTCTAACGTAAGTATTGAAGTCTATCGCTATGAATTAATTGGACATCATTTGCAGGTCATATCCCGAGTCCTGTGTCATCTGGGTGGACGCTCACGCGGACCTCAACTCCGTTGAAACTACACAATCAGGTAAGTACAACCCGACACCTATTTTAAGGATCATGAAGAGTATTCGGAACATTAGGGAATATCCATGGGATGCCTCTATCCTTCTTGCTTGGGATTGGCAGCAAAGTCGAAGAGTTCTCCTGGGTCAAGCCCATTTTGAGACCAGACCGACTTGTTTACATCGGTCTTCGAGATATAGATATTGGCGAACGGAGGCTTCTGCGCGCCTACAATATCAAGGCTTTCAGCATGCATCATGTAGACAAATACGGGATCGGAAAAGTCGTTGAAATGGCTTTGGATCATGTGAACCCAAAGAGAGACAGGCCTATACACCTAAGTTTTGACGTTGACGCCCTCGATCCGAGTGTTGCGCCATCGACCGGAACCCCAGTGAGTAATTTATAACTCTCGTCGTTAATCTCCTCTCATGACTTCGGGTATCCCATGAAACAGGTGCGTGGAGGTCTCACCTTCCGAGAAGGCCATTACATCTGTGAGGCAATCTGCGAGACTGGTCTACTGGTCGCCCTTGACATGATGGTAATTCCAAGAGGTTATCCCCCTCCAATGCTTACATATGTTCTCTAGGAGGTTAATCCTTCTCTTGCCGATGAAGTAAGTGCGGAGCAAACCGTTGCCGTTGGGTGCTCTCTTGTGAGAAGTGCTCTAGGTGAGCGTATTTCAGTTTATTCAGTAATAATTCTAATCCTGGATGGTCCAACAGGGGAGACGCTACTGTAATTTTGATGAAATTTATGCTTCACACTGATATTATCTACGGCTCCGTGGTATTCTCCCGGTGTCAGAATCTGCCAGAATCCGATACCATTGATTCGAATATTTGAGCAGAGAACTATCCCCAGCATTCCAACTTCTCAACCTAAATCCAAGTGCTGCGGAGGAATTTGGAACATGTGTAATCACCAAGTACACATGACACCGAAACAGGAATCTCGAAAGTCCAAGTCTGCAATTGGCTGTGCTCGACAGCAGAAACTTAGTCCACAGATAAGATAATCGGAATTGTATTTGAAAGATCTTTCTGCGACCTTGCCCCAATTGAATGGTTTGCTCATGGTTTTTATATGTTCGTCCGAAAAGATCCACCCTCTTCAATCATTATCCGACCACACGTTTCGTGTTTGGATCACTGCGTATAAAGATCTGTTCAAAAATATCTCCATCTCTTCCACGACAACTGTGCGAATTCATTTTCGGGGACTGCCGAAGTAGCCTTGTTTGACCAACGCTGCAAGACGAGAAGAGTGACCATGGCACCATCGAGTTCGTCGTCTGCAGGGACGACCTCGGTTCAAGTTGGTAGGAGGCGCAATATGCTTTCTTTCTGGCGTTGTTTTTGACTTTTTTGCTTAGCTCTGCGTATTCGCCCCCCTACTAGCCAAGACTCCACCTCTATCCCTGCGAGGTTTCAACGCTCAGTGATTCAGGCGACCTCCTCCACCTCCGTCTCAATAGAATCGCCGTCAAATGCACTGGCAGGTGCGGGCGCACCAGCAGTGGCTACCTCAACTGCTGCTGCTGGACCCAAAAAACAAACCTTCAATTTCGACCAAGTCCATCCTCCTCCCGCTTCGCAGTATCAACTTTTTGAGTCCACTGCTCGGCCCCTTGTATCTCGTTTTCTTGAAGGTTTCAACTGTACAGTTCTCGCCTATGGCCAGACGAGTAGCGGGAAGACATACACAATGACTGGCGTTGACCTTGACTCCGACCCCTCAGATCCTAACACCGGCATGGGCATTGTACCTCGAGCCGTGTCCTCTATATTCTTAACGGCACGGAAAACCAAAGAAGAACGCGGGACTTCTTGGGGGTATAATCTTAAAGCTTCATTCATAGAAATTTATAACGAAGATCTCATCGACCTGCTAAGCTTAGACGACCCAGCTGGAACACGTCGCGAGGTCCAAATTAGAGAAGATAAAGAGGGCCATATTATATGGGGTGGGCTCCGGGAAGTCAATGTGAAAAACACGTACGAGGTCATGAGGTCCGTTTCAATGATTTCGCCTGCAGCTTTCGAAATACTGATTCAATCTCAACAGTCTTCTGAAGAAAGGAACATCCCTCCGGCAAACCAATGAAACTGACATGAACGCTCAGTCTTCGCGCTCACATGCCATTTTCTCCTTAACTTTTACCCAGAAAAAATATACGGGTTCGGGCCAACCTCCGCGATCTTCTTCTCCACTCCCTCCTGGAGGCCGCTCTCCTTCCAGATTGGCGCGTCCTGGTTCTATGTACAGCGGCTCTCCAGTCGCTAATGGCATTGCCTCACCCCTATTCGGTCGCCCCTCTACTCCGAGTAGTTTTGTGACAGCTATTGGACGAGGGGGCTTGCGCCCGGCTAGTTCCCTAGGACACCAAGCGGAACGGTCAACCAATGCTGAAGACGATAGAGGCGATTGGGTTACAATTGTTTCAAAATTCCATTTCGTCGATTTGGCTGGTTCCGAACGAGTTAGTTTTAAATCAATACTGATATTACCCACAATTGCTAATAACTACCATCCTTCCATAGCTCAAGCGCACGGCTGCAGTGGGAGAACGTATCAAGGAAGGAATTTCCATCAACAGTGGCCTTCTCGCTCTTGGAAATGTCATATCTGCGCTGGGTGATCCTGCGCGCTCGAAGACGACAACCCATATCCCTTACCGTGACTCCAAGTTGACAAGACTTTTGCAGGATTCCCTGGGAGGGAATGCTCACACCCTGATGATCGCATGCGTTAGTCCTGCAGAGTGGAACGCGGGCGAGACTATCAATACCCTGAAGTATGCCAACCGTGCACGAAATATCAAGAATCGTGCTGTCCTTAATGAAAAGGAAGATGGGTGGGAAGACGTTGATTGGTTGCAGGGCATGGTCACACGTCTACGGAAAGAATTGAAGGTCCTCAAGGAAGGTGGGGTCATACCTGCAAGAAAGGAGCCGGAAGTTGTAGAAGGGGCGGGAAAGAGAGTTCTTGCGCAATTGACGGAACTTCAGAACAGCTATGAGGATCTGCGCGAAAAGTTCGTCGAGCGCACCGAAGAACTTACCCGCCTTCGTCGCGAACTTGGCGAGAAGCATCGACACAGCACCTCGGGTGCCGTCAACTCCACTGCCAAATACGAAGAAATTGTTGGCCCCGTTATCGAGGAATACGAGAAGACAATCAGCGCCATGGAAGCAGAACTCAGCCTCAATAGGGCAGCGTTGCGTCACACAAACGAAATGTTTGAAGAAAAGGAGGAGGAGTTCGCTGCTATTACGGAGCGACATGCCGCTACGGAGTTGTATGTGGAGGAATTGAGAGTTCGAGTCGCGAAATTGACGGAACGAGAGGCTTCCACAGAGGTGAGTCAAATGAGACAAGTACTGTTTTTTTATTCTAAGCAGTTATTGCAGGCATACGTCCGTGATCTTGAGGAGCGTATGAAGTCGTATGACGAAACTTCCATGTCATCTAGTGAATCCTTGATCGATCTGAAACGTGAACTTGCTCGATTCAAGGAATCCGAAGCGCACTCGAGCAAGTACATAGCAGACCTCGAAGGCCGTCTGTCCCGCTCCGACGAATCCATTCTTGCTCTACAACAGAATATCGAAATTCTGGAGAAAGAGTCGGAACGCCGCCGTGAAGAGGCCGAAACTCTCCAGCAACGTCTTGAAAATCTTACAAAGGATGGAGAGAATTGGCGGTCTCACCTGGAGGCAAGGGAAGCAAGAGTCAAGGAATTGGAACAAAAGATGTCCGAGTGGGAACTGAAGAGGAAGGAAGCAGAAGAAACGCGGGCCCGACTTGGCGAAGTTGTGGGTGAAGTTGTCTCCGCCAAACGGAACTTGGAAATAGATATATCTAACGCAAGTTCTGCTTTGACTTCCATCAATTCCTCTCCTGAACTCCGTCACCAACCTCTTCCATTCCCTATGAAGACGGATACACAGGAAATCTCGACTGAATCCAACACGGACGATTTGGAAAAGCAACTGCTTGAGCTCCAGCATACTCATACAGCAACGCTTTCCGATCTCGCCTCCATTACGATCAAATACCGCGATGCTCTTCGCGAAATCTCGGACCTCGCTTCTCAAATTCAGGAGGTCAAGCTTAATCCTACCATCGCAGAAGTAGCAGAAGGCGAAGAGGCACGGACAAATTCCCCAACTTTGGATGTCCTCTTAGATACACCCCCAGTCAGGAGGAGGAAGATTAGTCCGAGGATTTGGGAGGTCACAGAGGGACCGCTTAGCCCTACGCATCGTCGTCATTTTTTCAGGCAAGCGGCCTCGGCAGAATCGCTCCACGCGAGGTCGCTTTCGCAATCGCAATCGCTCTCACAGGAGCTATCCTCGGTGCATTCGCGCAAGCCGTCTTCTTCGGCAGGTAGTTCACATTCTCGGTCTAACTCGTATTCCATCTTGCGTCCCGCTCTGCACATTTCTTTACCCAGCACACCTGTCGAACGTTCTGTGTCTTCTCTTGAAAAAGAGATCATGCGCCTGCAGGAAGTTCTCAGGGAGCGCGAGACTGAGATTACGACTTTGGAACAATCCCTCAAAAAGATCCAGCAGAAGGAACAAGAGCAGCCGACCAATCCAGTTATAGTCAATGGAGTTGTAAATCATGCTGAAGACGGTGACGATGGAGCAAGCAATGGTGAAGTCGTGGATGTGCTGTCGCCAGGAACTCTCGATCGTTTCGATAGCATCCGCAAGACGATGGAAAACGGCCATGCAGATGCCATATCCTCGCAAAACGAGGACGAATCCCTGGAGCGACTCAACGAATTGATGCTGTACGTATCGACTATTCATTTAACTTTGAACGAGTCTGAGAGTTCCATAGATCAATGGCACAGAAAGAATCCCAGCATAAGGAAGTCGTAGACGAGATAACTTCCAAGCTTCATCAGACTCGGCGACAGCTCGATGAACTCACAACATTGTCGCGAGATCAGGTTTGTCCGATGTCTTTGCTACCTTCATTATCTTACCCCTCAAATAGGCTTTGAATATGTCTATGGAGTTTGAGGCTCTTCAAAGGAAACATCACGAGGGTCTAAGTAAACTCGAAGAAGTGGAGAAACGCGAAGCTCAATTGGTCGAGGCCCTCGAGGAAGCTGAAAAATCGCACAAGATGGCAATGGATACACTTCGCGCAGACCACGAAGAGGCCCTGAAAGTCAAGTCTCAAGAAGTTGATGAACTGATCACGTCGTTGAAGGGAGAGCACAGCATCGGACTCTCATCCCTCCGCAGCGAGCTGGAGGCCGCCACTGCAATCCTCGAAAAGGCCAAGCAAGACCACGAAGCTGCCTTTGGCCAGTTTGTGGCCGAGCAAGCGAAAGAACTGCAAACTAAACTCGCAGAGGCCAACACAGTTCTTGAGGAAACCAGTGCTAGTCATGAAAAGTTTGTTGCCAAACTGCAAGCCGAACATACCACCCTTCTCCGACAAAAAGATGAAGAAGCCTCCTCGACCCTCCAAACCACGGAAGAGCAGTACTATAATGCTCTGACCAAACTTCGCAACGATCACGCAGAGGCTATCAAAACCATTGCTTCGGAGACGAACGCCACCATCGAGCGGCTCCGCGAGGAACACTCTGCCGAACTTCGGATGGCTGAAATCGCTAAAGAAGGTTCTCTGTCTGAGAGCGAGTCTGCCCGAACGGTGGCCGTCAAAACTTTACAGGAGGAACATGCTGCTGCGATTGCCAGGAAGGACGTCGCGTTTACTGATGAGATTGAAAGCTTTAATGCTGGTTTTGCGCGATCGTTGAAAGCAAAAGATGACGATCACTCATTGCAAATGGACAGGCTCAAGCTCGAGCATGAAACGATAATATCCAAGGTCAAGAGCGATTGGCATGCAGAGGTTGACCGTCTGAACGCAACCATGACCTCCGAGGCTGACCAACATTCTTCTATCATCGCCAAACTCGTTCAAGAAAAGGAATCGGCTGTCAGGGCAGTGCAAGACAAACAGCAAGCGGTGCTTCAGGAGGTTGTGAAGGGACATGAAGCCGACTTTTTGTCCCTGACGGATAAGCATGCCACTGAACTGAAGGAGTTGGCATCGAAGGAACGCACTTTGCTCGTCGAGTCTCACACACAGGAGATTTTGGAGATGAAGACAAGATACGAAGAGAGCATCGCACAGCTTGAGGCAACCCTCGTGTCTATCCGAGACTCGCATAAACAAGCTAGTGACGAAGTGATAGAACATCACAAACAGACCCTCGCTGACAAGCGCATTCAGTTTACTACGACATTGGAGGATCTGCAAAGGCAACACCAAGAAGATGAGGCCAAATTCCGTAAAGATCACGAGGATCTCGTTCATGAGCTTGAGGCTCATAAGGCGGCAGCCGATGAATTCACGATGCTCCGCGAGCAAACACGTCAGGCTCACGAAAAGGATCTCGAAGAGAAGGCAAAGATCATTGTTTCTGCGGAGCAGAATGTAGAGACGATTATGAGGGAACGAGATGAGCTGGCTAATGAGGTTGAACGACTTCGTACTGAAATCAACGAGACGCGAACCGAGCAATCAAATCTCATCGAGGAGGCTCACAAGCGCGAATCGCTTGTTATGGAAATAGAGCATCATCGCTCTGTGCTGGCCGATGCGCAAGAGAACTTGCAAAAAGTCAAGGACGAAAAGGACACACTCCAGACCGAGAAGAGCAAAGCAGAGTCCTTTATCCGTGAACTCCAGGCCCAGCTTGCTCGGAGCGCTTCTCCTCCAAATGTGAGATCTCCTGATCGAGTTCACTCATTCCAACGCGGTTTAAATGGATTACCCGCCATGAAACTACCACCTCCTACGCCACCACCTCCTGTCCCACCTCCGCCTGCTCCTCGCTCGATGTCTGCTCATCTTCTCAACGGCGACGCCATTGTCAGCACCTCTTCCCAGACATCAACAGTTACTACAGCTACCTCTACTTCTTCTCAACCTGAGTCACCAGCAACCTCCATCGGTCACACGCCGCTGAACGGCGCTTTCCCTCTTGATTACAAGAGTGCCGCGAAGCTTGAGCAGCAGACAAAGCAACTTGAAGAACAAGAGGCAATGATCAAGACGTTAAACAAGCAACTCACGCATTGTGAAACCGATTTGCAAACACACATGGACCTTGTTTCGACCCTGGAGACATCGCTTGCTGAATCCGAAAAGAATTGTAAGTCTTATCCCAGTTGATCTTACCCGTGCCTTACAATGTTTTGAACAGTGCGAAAGGCGCGCATGCAAGCAACGGAGATTGCGCGTGAACGAGATACCATGAGTTTCAAGACTGAGGCATTGAGGAATGAACTAGACCAAGCCAAACGGGAAGTGGCAAATGTCCGGAGATCGATTGTTGAGGAAAAGCAATCGTTGGAACAACGACTAGACGAGGAACGAAAAGCCAAGGAACGAGTTCGCCAGCAGCTCGATTCACGGATGGACGAACTGCAAAGACGAAAATCAAAATTTGCATGCCTATAATTTTTGATCTTGTTACCCCCCCATGCTGCCCTACTCATATGACCCTCTTCCATCGCCAACTGGTTCTCTTTCCTACAGCCATCGGTGTTATATAACTTCGTTCCTTTGTATAAATACAACTGCGATTCAGTTCTTTTACTTGTAGATACCCTACATTACATATCTTTTTGTTCCCCATTTTGCATTCTTAGTACTTTCTAGTTATTCGGATATTTTGACAAGATATATCACTCCTATATGGTCTACGATGAAAATATTGGACTTCACACGGCAGGCAAAGCCGTTTATCTAGGAAAACGTCAAGAACTGTGAGAAGCCTATGTACCCTGTGGAGAAGACAAAGTTGTTCGGCAGACAACTCTCGAAAGTATTAGATCACTGTCTTTTTAAGGCGATATTTTCTATATTTTAGTGTAGGCATCGTAGCGTTGGTGCTTTCCGATCAGACTTAGCATGGGTCTTCCTGGCTGAACTGTCGTACCCTGACCTCTCACCGTCCTCTCTTTGGGAATTCGCTTTTTTTACCTCATGGATTAATCACTGATAGATCAAGCATGATTAGCCCCTATTTTTAGATCACGTCACACTTTGACCTTCGCATTCCTTTCAACTAATACTATGGCTACCCCGATGACACTCCCGTCGTTTTCTATGGAAGGAAAGGTGAGAGGACCCTCGATCTATTCTCTGATGACTCTTCTTTAAAAAAAATCATGGTAGGTTTGCATGGTAACAGGTGCTGCCAGAGGCCTTGGCTTTGAATTTTGCAAGGCATTTCTCCAATCGTAAGAGAAGTGCTTCTACAAAAAATCTGGGTTTTTCTCATTACGATACTTGTATTTTTAGTGGTTGCACATCGATTATCTTGTTGGATCTAAAGGAGTCAGAGTGCGCCGAGGCAGTGAATGAGTTGACTGGTTTTGCAGTAGGTGAGGTGCTTTTATTGTTAACTAGTAATTTTAAATTTTCATCAATTTTTTTTTCAGAGAAATGTGGTTTCGATTCAGACGTCCTCAGATTCACAGGGATCGAATGTGATGTTTCGTCTGAAGAATCGGTCCAAACCGCATTCGCGACTATTATAGGCAGATATGGGAAATTGGACGCGGTCGTGGCGTCTGCTGGTATCGTTGAAAACTATCCGGCTCTTGAGTGAGTGAATTCAAGTTTTTTTTGGAGAAATTTTTCCTGGTTGTTGTTTTGTGTGCAGTTATCCTGCTGATCGTGTTAAACGACTGTTTGATGTGAATGTGCATGGTGTGTTTTATACGGCTCGTGAGGCGGCTCGGAATATGATACCGAACGGCGGAGGATCTATCATTCTTATCGCAAGCATGAGTGCTAATGTAAGATTTTTTCAAACCATGTCCTTTGTCATATAATTTAAATTTTTTTTTTTTGAGATCGTGAATATACCTCAGGTAAGTTAATTCAAATTGGATTTGATCAAACCCACTTGGCGAACGTCGTTAAAAAGCTGCAAGCTCCATATAATGCATCAAAGGCAGCCGTCAAGCATCTAGCTGCAAGTCTAGGAGTAGAATGGGCAGAACATGGAGTTCGGGTCAACGCATTAAGGTCCTTTTTTTTTAAAAAAAAAAAATCAGGATTGACTGCTGAAGCTGGTGGTCAGTCCAGGATATATGCTCACCAAATTGACAAAGACGATTTTAGAAAAAGATGATCGGTTGAAGGTTTGAGGAAATTTTTTAAAAAATGTCCAGTTCGGAGGCTAATCCATGTATGATTGTGTAGAGTGTTTGGGAAGGGATGACTCCTATGAAACGAGTGAGTTTGGAATGATGTGAATTTATGGTGTGTATGTGCTCATGGGGATTTAGATGGGGGATCCTGAAGATCTTGCGGTAGGGGGTTTCATCTTGATAGGGGGGATTTTGATTCAAAGATTTTATGCAAAAAAGGGCGCGATAGTTTTTCTAGCGAGTGATGCGTCTAAATTCATGACTGGATCGGAAATCCGTGTCGATGGAGGATATAGTGCGATTTAGCTACAAAATGCAAAATTTGAAAAAAATTACGTCATAGGTAGAGCCACGAACCTTTCTGCAAATGACCACCACCTCCGGAGTGGCAGGTCAATCACCGCAGACGTATGATTTCACGAAAAGAAAGAGATGGGCAGACCTGCTGTTGACGGAGCTAGTGGACAATATCGCACTCGTTTTGTCCGTTGGTGGGAAGGTCCTGTATTGTGGAAAGGCTGTGACTGAATTATTGGGATGGAGAGATGTTGATCTTGTAGATGTCGATTTCGTGAATCTCGTCGACAGTGAGGAGTGGCTTTTCTCTTTTTTGGGAAAACCCCCAACTGACGATGGGGCTAATTTAGTGATGGACCAGCCACGGTTTCTCTCGGTGTTCAACGAGTCTTTGAATACGGGTGTGGAATTTAATGCGCTCCTTCATTTGAGACACAAGGAAACGACGTCGGCTTCGTATGGGGGGCCTCCAGAACCGAAATATGTGCTGTTTGACTTGAAGTGTTATCCTCATGTGGATGGCGCGTTCCACACACGATGTTTTTTCGGAATGGCTGCTCCATATCCTAGTCGAAATATCGCCATGCAAGTCCTTTTTCCTTTTTTTTGTCTGTTCTCATATTGATATGAAAAAAAAAGGCTCAATACAATTCTGGACCTCAAGGCGGAGAATATTCGGTTGCAGTATATGATTGCAGAACAACGTGCCCGTTTACCACGGGGTGATTCTCAAAGTTCCAATAAGAAGAAGCAGCAGTCGTCGTCCTCCTCGGAGAGTTCGTCGATTTATGCGACGTCGTGTATGAGTGTACAGGGGCCTTTTATTACTTCCGGGGTGGAGCCTACGACTGGCGCTTATTTCCCATCAAGCTCGTCTGGGACTAATATCCGTGATTTCTCACAACTTGCTGGATCGGAATCTGCCAGTGAGGAACTTTCACCGGAGGAAGAAGGGGCGAAGAAGAAAAAGGTCTTTTTTTTTTTCTCTTTTTTTCCGATTCCGTCGAGATTCATTTTTCCCGAACGTTAGCTCAAACGGACACATAACCAGTTGGAGCAATATGTTTGCGTTACTTGCGGAAGGACTGAATCGCCGGAATGGCGCAAGGTAAGTTTTGTGAAATAATTATAATTATAATTATAAATTATTGAGAACACAAGGGACCTGGTGGGCCAAAGACGCTTTGTAATGCCTGCGGACTGCGGTGGGCGAAACAATTGAGGAAGGCTGATGAGCCGACGTAGTAGTACTGTATAATACAAACACATGGCAAACAACATTTCTGATCAGAACCACAATCATCATGCCTGAAGTATACACGCTGGGTCAAACGCCTATTACGTGCCATGCGTTCAATTCGAATCGTACGCGTGAGTGGTTATGACGCATGTCTTTTACGTTTTTTTTTCGAAATGTGATGAACAGAGCTTGCTGTGAGCTTGAATAGCCATGAAGCGCAGATTTTGAATCGTCAGGGTAATGAATGGGTTTCTTCCGTCACGCTTTCAGAGGTGAGAAGGCCATGAAGGGGTTATTTTGTATTGGTTACTTATGTGCGGGGGCAGCATGACAAGCTTATCACGTCTATCGATTGGGCACCGAATTCGAACCGGATCGTTACTTGTTCTCAGGATAGGAATGCTTATGTGTGGCAAGAAGAGGCTGATGGATGGAAGCCTACACTGGTGTTGCTGAGGATCAACCGGGCGGCGACTCATGTTAGATGGAGCCCAAAGGAAAACAAGTTTGCGGTTGGTAGTGGAGCGAGGTGTGTTTGAAGGTTGATGAAAGTAATATAAACTGATGACAAGTAAAAAAGGGCTATCGCGATATGCTCATTTGATGCAGAAAACAATTGGTGGGTAGCGAAGCAGCTGAAGAAAAGTATCCGATCGACGGTTCTGGATGTGGAGTGGCACCCTAACAATGTGTTGCTTGCAGCTGGGAGTGCGGATATGAAGGCTCGGGTGTTTTCAGGATACATCAAGGAGGTGGATGAGAAGCCGGGACCGACTGTGTGGGGGACGAAGCTGCCGTTTAATACGGTGTGCGGAGAATATGCGAGCGCGGGAGGGGGATGGGTGCATGCGGTGGGGTTCTCACCGTCTGGGGAAGTGCTCGGATTTGCGAGTGAGTGAGGGAAGTGTTTACTTTAGGGCATGGGCTGATTTGGTTAGGTCACGATAGTTCGGTCAGTATTGTTTATGGGGGGGGAGGGGTGATGCATCGGATTCGGATGGATGGACTGCCGGTGGTGACGCTTGTGTGGACGGACGAAGAGACGGTGGTGGGTGGGGGACACGAC
>Ga0307517_10000448_pt1 | contig 70797 bp, 63 predicted proteins | sample 23_EM_MG_FD_194515 | JGI IMG/M metagenome (GOLD analysis project Ga0307517, IMG submission 194515) | Populus trichocarpa ectomycorrhiza microbial communities from riparian zone in the Pacific Northwest, United States - 23_EM | ecosystem: Host-associated > Plants > Roots > Unclassified | place... | reverse complement strand
TTTGGAAACTTGGCTTTGATTAATTGATCCTTCGAGGCCTGCTGCTGCACAATGATTGAGAAACGTATCGATATCCTCAATTCCTGCATAGGTACAGGCCTAAGCTTTCTATACTTTTCAAAATGACGTGGGAAAGATGTTCTGCTCTTAGAGAAGGCCAGCTGCAATGTGCTCTGATGGCTATGAGCTTCTCAGATAGAAGTCCGTATCAAAGGTTGAACAAAAGATCCTCAATGCAATGTAACTTATAATTGACAAAAGATGATTATTTCATTGAAAAACCAAACATGTCTATTTGATTAGGAGAAGCAAACATAGTTTTTGGAAATGAGGGTTAGTCCCCTGTTGTGCACCCAAAAAATAGAATTAAACCGATTGCACCATAGAAATTCCAGTGCCAAAGATGCTGCTAAGCTGCACTCTATGAAATGGGCTTCAAGATGTACATCTTGCATGCATGAGAATCCATGGTGGCTGTCAGGTTCCCTACAAAATGAGTTTTCAAGGTCTTGTGCTGCATAAGAGATACCCAAATATTAGAGATCCTGAAAGACAAAATGTTCAACGAGTTCCATTAACCCAACACAAAACACTCGTACCCAACAGAACCAGGGCATTAACATGACAACATACAGTTAAAATTACTATATAAATACCTCCCAGAGATCTCTTGCTTTGACGATACTGTTGAGAGGAATTCCAATGTCATCCCACTGGGCGGAAATAGAATTACGCCAGGGGCCTCGGTTGACTAGTAGAACAGCTACCCTATAGCCCGCGAGAGGCCCTGCCCAGATCTGATGAGACACAAAAAATGGCGTAACAAAGATTATGCTCAACGATTCTACACTAAGTAAAACATGGTATAACTAATATGGACCAATAAGTTTACCTCAAGATCACCTTCCATCCTAACCTTCTTAGCTTGTACCCCAAGTGGATCTTTATCATAAATGGTCAAGAGGAACCGCCATTTAGTGAACTAAGGATTTCATTCATGCAGACATGGACGTGTAAGATGAACATGTAAATGCAGAGGACAATATGATTACCTTGATTAACAGCAATAACCTCCTTATTGGCAATGATATCCATTGTCTCTTTCGTCATGTTCCTCACATCACAACCAAGAAGAAGGGGAGCCTGTATACAACTAAAATTCACTGAAACAGTTCTCCCAGAATATTGGCTCACGTAAAGCAGGACATTGAAAGGAAGACGTTGCCTAGAATACCTTTGAAATGGCCCAAATACTGAAGTGCAATGTGTACTCATCTTTTGTCATCCCTCCATTCCCCACCTCAAGCATGTCAGGATCTGTGTTAAAAAAGAGAAAACAGACCTCAAACAAAGATAAGCAAAATTTGCTCAAACATGTCTCAGCTTCTAAAACATTTTCTCACTAGCAGAAAATACAAACCATTCCAACCACCAGGCCTTGCAAGCTCTGCATAGACCTCATTCATGTCTGCTCTTGAAACCATACTGCCAATGAGCAAAGAGTTTTTGTTTAGTATTTAAACACCGGGACCTTACAAACCAAAGACAAACTTAATTCAAGTACGATTTACCTGTCCCATGTATCAGAAATATCATTAGTTGTCCTCCAGCTATTTCCTACCTTAGCACCCCACGTTGCAGGATGCATGTCTCCCCTGACAAACAAGGAAAAAAAGACGTCAAACCAAGACAAATGTGAAAATTGCACAATGAGCTATGAAATCCATAGTCATGATATATCAGGTTACCATTCACAAAGTGAGAAAAATATAGGGTGGCCAGTTTTCATCAAAGCGCGGGTCATTACAGGGTACCTACAAAGATGAAATTAAGATTTTTGTCACGTGGAAGCCTGAAGTGTTAATTTAACAGCAAACAACAGAAGCACAATACATTTAACCATGTAATGTAACTAAAGACATGATCGGATCACCTAACGGTTGGCTTTGTACCATCATTGTTACAGTTATCGTATTTCAAATAGTCAATACCCTGCAAACAAAGTGAATTGATTCAAATAGGATCGTCTTTCACATGTGTAAGATTTAGTTGGATTTCCTAAACATAAAGAAAAGAAAAGGGTTCTCTAGTTGTTTACCCATGAAGCAAAACTCTTGGCATCTTGTTCCTCATGACCAAGTGAGCCAGGCATGGTTTTGCTGCAAGTAAAATACCTGCAAGATATGTGGTGGACTAATTCATCTACCAAGATACTATTTCTGAGTATGTCATATATTTTTGTTTAGAGCGGACAGGGTAGAAAGGCATTACCCTGCATCTGAGTAGATTCCTAATTTAAGACCTTTGCTGTGAACATAGTCTGCCAGGGCTTTAATACCAGAAGGAAATGTTGATTTCTTAGGCACTAGATTACCCTGAAACTCAAAACTCAGTACAGTTTAGAGCCAGTAAAACTCTTTAACAAGTTGAAAATAAATGTTTTTAATTATAATATTTCACAAGCAAAAAGCTTTTATATTGAAGAAAAATGAAAATAAAAGAAGAGATGAAACAAATGCTTATATACCTTGCCATCACGAGCCATTTCAGCCCAACAATCGTCTAACATAAATGCATCATCTCGTTAGCTGGTTTATTACATCAAGCAAGGCATGAAAGACAAAGATCACGGAAAGAAAGAAGGTAATTGAAACACACACATACCAATGTTAACATATGTGTAGCCAAGTTTAGACAGGCCGGTGGAAACCAGGAAATCAGCTGTAACGTCAACAAAATAAGCAAGATAGTATATATAGTTATCACGGAAGCGACTCCTGAGACTTTAGGAATTGCACGGTGCATTATATAGTAGTATAAGCTTATGATAATTTGGACAAAATCACTTTTTTAGACCAAGTAAAAACATAATGCACAGTTAGATTTAGATGGAGAACAAAAGAAGTCACCCTCACCAGTCGCTTTGATAATTTTCTCATCAATTTTGCAATTGAAGTGATTCCAACTATTCCATCTACATCAAGACGAGAACCAATAAATGAGTGTGGAAAATCACCAAGGACAACAAATTAAAATTAAAATTAAAATACCAACTATATGGTAACCAGTAACTACTACCATATCAGCATAGCTAATTGTCAATTAGTGGAATTGGCAACCTGGTATGGTGGCCAAGTGCCGTTAGAAATGCGAAAAGCATTGATTTCATATTCTACGATTTAATTGCAACTCGAACAGCATTATCAAGCACGCACAGAGAGGCCTATAACTATAATTCATCGACAAAAAGAAACTTGTAAAAAACAAAACAAAAAACGTGCTTTGACAAGAAAATCCAAATCGGTTCCCAATTATTAGGCAGTAGTGTTTTTTTTTTCTTTGGGCAGGGGGGCCTGATCATGGTACGAGTAGTTGTTTGATGGAGTGAAAGTGATGCATGATGATGAGACTAGTGTTCAGCCAACGATTTGAAGGATAAAGTAAGTGCCGAAATAATCGAAGACTAATAGATTGGGGGAAATCAATTCAATTATACATGAATAGATATCTATGTATATATCCTGATACTGTTCAAATGCGCTGTCAACCTCAGAAGCCCAATCAATTACTGAAAGATTACCAAATAAAAAAGACAGAGAGAAGCAAGAGAGACAGGTTGATCAGGACACAAGTAAACAGGTATACATAGGGGAGTGAAGTAGTAGGAAGCAGGTGCGTACCCCATGGGAGGAGTGTCGGCAAGACCATTTGCAAGCAGATTTCTTCTACTACTATCCCAGTTTGACGGAAGTCTGTTTTTTTCTACTCTTGAAACCGAATCAACACTGGTTACGCCGGGGCTACCCCTGATGGATGATGATGGAGAAGAGGAGATGAGTAACAGGAGACACACTGCTAGTAAACAGTTACTACTACCATTAGCACAGTTCTCCATCATCTTCACTGGTATTATATATGAGCTGCTTTACTACTCTAGGCAGGGAACGTGGGTACAGTCGGAAGAGAGAGTAGAAAGTCAAGCAGTTGATCAATAGTCTACTACTAGTCTGTCTGTCGCCAGTGACAGGATAGACTAATGTTGCGGCTGCTCACCCACAGCCACAACTATTAATATTTGGTTAGGTAAGAAAATCAGTTTTTTTTTGTGGGATCCACTTATAATTATTAATTATGGTATGCCATAAAGAATAAAACGTATGAACAGTGGAGCATGCTCCACTTATCATGGGTTTTATTCTTTTTTATTCCTTAAACAGTGGAGTATAATTTTACTTTTCCGGTTGGACCGGTCCGGTTCGAAGTTATTGAACTAGATCCGATCCAATAAAATAAAAATATATTTTTAATTATATTTTATTAAAAAAATTAGTGTTAAACATTATTTAATGACACTACATAAATTAGACGAAGATCACTTGATGATGTAGCATTTGCAAAATTTGATCGCAATTCCAATTTTATTTCTGATTATATTTTACCTGATGTTGTAACGCTCTTAAGAAATTTGTGAAAAATATAGTTCTTGTCGGATGTATTTCATACGTGATGAAATTGTAGATAGTTTAATAGGACAAAAAAAACATTTTATATAAAGTATTATTTATTTCATGATATAATAGTAATAGTTAAATCTATAATATTTAAATTAAAAATCATCAATATTAATATATATTTTTTAAAATTATTTTATAACCTCAGTTTCAAAAGCATTATTAACCAAACACGTTAAACTTTTTTTTGATCAACCTCAATTGTAACCACAGTTTTAACCAAACATATATTTTTCCAAACCAACCTCAACTAAAAGTACTTTTTATAAAACAACTTTTTCAAACCACAACAGCAACCGCAATACCAAACACACCCTAAAGCGTAATGGGTAGGAGCATCTCCGAGAGTAGATGCGAGAACCAAATTGGTATTATGATTTTTTTAATAGAGTAAATATAGTTTTTTTATGTGTACTTTAAAGAGTTAATTATATTTTATATTAATAAAATTATTTATTAATTATAATTAATTAATACAATTTCAATCAATTTTCTATTCATAAAAATATATTAAACAAACTTTTAATATTTTTGACAAGTATATAGAAATAATTCTTTAGCATATTATAACAAAAAATAAAAGAAATAAGTATTTTACAGTGGATTGTGACTGTTTTTATTAAGAATTTGAGCAATGCTTATTGGAGAGAAGTTGGTTGGTTCTCGCGATAAGTTTTGGATGGTTTGCTTTTTGCTATTTTTTCATGGTGTACATAGTGTGTTATGGATTGTTGGATTGTTTATTATCAGTGAGTTTTTGGTGGCATGTTATAATCCTGATTTATTTAGTGGGGAGGGGTTGGTGGTTAGATTCAGGGCTTACTGCAATATACCTGGTTGCGTGATAGCTCCTGATTTTGGTTGATTTTTCATGGGGTGGCAGTGGTTTCATTGGTGTTTCTCTTCGTTCTGTGCAAATATAGTTGCCCTGTCATTGTATTGGGTTGATACAAGTGACGTTGAATTGTTTATTTTAATTGTGAAGGATTTTGCATTTGAGATTGGTTGGGTCTGCCCCCGGCCAGACCCAGGTTGCCTAGGCCTAGCGCCCCAACCAAGCCCAGTGTAGGTGGGTATTAATAATATTAATACTAAAAATATTATTATTTTTATTATAAATAATATTATTATAATAATAATTAATAAATTTAAAAAAATATTATTAATATTAAAAAAACAACCATATATTTGATTTGAATGGTTAAATTAAAAATCATCATTATTATTATTATAATTATTATCATTAATAAATTTCGAAAACAATATTGTTACTATTGAAGAAAAACCATAAAATTTATTTGAATAGATTAAAAACTATAAGAACTTGAGTCAGACGAGTTTAATATTATTGTTGTTGTCATCGTCCTCGTTAATAAATTTGAAAAAAATACTACTACTAACAAAGAAAAACCATAAATTTTATTTAAAAAGATTAAAAACTAAAAAAGCTTGAGTTAGACAAGTTCAATATTATTATTAATATTATAAATATTATTATATTCATTAATAGTATTAAATTTGAAAAAAATATTTTGCCATCGAAAAAAAACATAAATTTGATTTGAAGGATAAAATAAATTATTGTTGTTATTGTTATTTCTGTTATTAACTCGAGTTTGTCATCCCCTTCTAGACTCAAGTAACTTGGGGTTGGAAAGGGGTGCCCGGCCCAAGTTACCTGGGCTTAGCAGGGGCATTAGACCCAAGTCACTTCGGTCTTCAGCCCCGCCAGGGCCATGGCTCTTGGATTCGATATCAAGATCCAAGGCTCTAGGGTTCGGTGTTTAGACCTGCAGCTCTTGGGTTTGGCATCCAGATCCAAGAATCCTGGGTCTACTGTTATAGCCAGACCTAAAGTTCGCGGGTCTGATGTTTAAGAGGGACCCAAGGCTCTTATTCCTAGCGTTGCAGCCAGACCCAAAACTCTTAGGTCTGGCGTTGCAGCCATACCTGTTTAAACTTAGGTCAAACAAGTTTAATATTATTATTAATATTAAAAATATTATTATTAATATTAAAAATATTATTATTTGCATTATAGATATTATTATTATAATTAATAAATTTGAAAAAAAAATATTATTAACATTAAAAAACAACCATGGATTTGATTTAAATGGTAAAATTAAAAATTATTATTATTATTACGATCATTAATAAATTTGAAATAAAATATTATTAATATTAAAGAAAAACCATAAATTTAATTTGAAGAGATTAAAAACTATAAGAACTTATGTCAGACAAGTTTATTATTGTTGTTGTTGTTGTTGTTATCATTATCATTAATAAATTTGAAAAAAAAAATATTATTACTATCAAAGAAAAACCATTAATTTTATTTGAAGGGATTAAAAACTATAAAAACTTGGGTCAGACAAGTTTAATATTATTATTAATATTATTATATTCGTTAATATTGTTAAATTTTAAAAAACAAATATTATTATTATCGCAAAAAAACATAGATTTTATTTAAAATATAAAATCAATTATTATTGTTATTATTATTATTATTATTTTCGTTATTAACTTAGATATGACATCCCCTTTCATACCCAGACAGCTTGGGGCTGGAAAAAAACGCCAAATCATACCGAAGGTTCTTAAATCTTTGTTTTTTTTAATATTTTTTATATAAAAAAATAGTAATTCACAGTATAGCACAGACTATCTAACTATAAAATGCTATTTTAACTCCTCAATATAGTTTTCCCCGTAAATTTTTACTCGTGGCTCTCCATCTAGCACATCCATTTGAGATACCTTGAATGCACCAAATATGAATGGATGGATGACATCCCCTCCCTCCTCCCTCTGCATATTTGTAGCTATGTTTCTTATTGTATTACAATATAGACTAATTATTTGAATCGTGTTTCGAAACAAGATAATTTTGTTTTGTAAAAATATAAAATAAATATGTAAACTTTTTAAATGATTTTTTTATAATAATTTTTTTTATTATAAATTTAAAAAAATTATATATATATTTAATTAAATAAATCAAGAATTGTCAGTGCTATTAAATGAAAAAAAAAGTGTTAATGTGTCAATTTGAGCCATTAGTGGTAGGTCAAGTAATTTGTTTTCTAGTGCAAAATAATTAATGTTTAGGTATTATTCACAAGTTTTTTTGACACCGCATCAAGAATATAACTATGAATAAAAAGTTGATATTTACATATAATAAAACATACCGAATATCATATGTATTAATAAAAACATATAAGATCTCAAGCTAATTTTTAATGTTCTAGAAAAATGCAACAAAATTGTAATTGCTACGGTAAAATACTAACTCTTTAATATTTGTATAATTATTTTTTTAAGAAAAAGGTGTAAAGAAAAAAAAATAAAAAAACAAGCGATAAAAGAATGAAGATAAAAACAAAAAGAATGGTGTAAACATGCCTAAGAATAATGAATTTTGAAAACAAAAGCGATCTCAATCAACATAAGTAACAATTAAAATAACGAGGAACATGTTTGAAAAATAAAAAAAAATCATAGGGGGTAAAATTGAAAAACATTTGTAATTTAATAAATTTAAAAAACAGTAAAGGGATGAAATTAAAAAGCATCTATAATTTTATAGCTTGTTATAAAATAAAGTAATAAAAAGTATAGGGACTGAATATCAATGGAGAAATATTGAAGGGGTTGTCTTTAAATTTTGTAGGGGCCAGTGCAAGACTCGAGTAGGAGAGATAGAAGAAAAATTAAAAAAATGATCGTCGACGACAAACCACTATGAATTTTAAAAAAACACGTCATACCATCATGTATAGAGTGTTATGATCTTTATAAGGCATTATTTGGTGGCTGGATAGCTCCATACGTGTCCTTTTAATAGCTTGAAAGCCACCCATATGTTGATATATGCAATGCACGCGCCAATAATTTTTTAAATGATATTTAACATATAATAATTATAATAACACCCTTGAACACTAATCTATAATGATAGAAATTAAAAAAAAAACCCTTACCAGAGAGTATTTTCTTTATTTGTAAGGTTACCCCTAAAAAAAATATAAATTTTTTTTATTAAAGACTAGGTAGTCAATTTTTATTCCAAATTCATCTTGAGACACACACACGTAGAATATTTATATTTCTTAGAACTTCATATAATTTACACATGCTCTAATATTGACATAGAATGTATGATTGTATGTTATTTATAATCCAGCAATTTCATATTTGTATATATACTTCAAATATATATTATAATTTTAATTCATTTCAAATGATAAATATTATTTAATAGATAATGAATATCTGAATCAGATAAAACTTGATAGATAGAGTATGACTATTAATAAAATAAAAATCTATGTGTGAATATCCATAATCATCCTTATTTTCTTATTTGCAAAAATCCACTGTCATCTTTATTTCCTTGCAAAAGAACCCTTACCTTTGCATCACCACCAAAGGACTCGCACACTTTGATTATCAGCGGATCCTATGTGGTCTGGGGGTTGGCACCAGTCAAGTGCTGAAGCGGGCTTTCGAATCCAGGCCAATTGAATTGCAGACCCAAAATGAATTAAAGAGCAGTAATGCATAGGTGCGACGCAGGCTTTAGAAGATGGACGACGTGTCTTTCGCGTTTTGATGGACGACATGTTTCGTCTTCTTATCCCCGCAACTGTTTTTTTATTTCTTTTCTTTTTTCGTTCTTTCTCCCCTCTCTACTCACAACTCACACCAGAGAAGCAGAGAAGAATAGAATGGGAAGTGCAGCAGCCCAAATCCCGACGAGCTTTGGACATGAGCTCAGAGCTTGTCTTCGTTGCCGCCTTGTCAAAACTTACGACCAGGTTCTCTTCTTGTTTTTCGCTCTTCTCCTTCTTTGTACAGATTGTTGCTCATTAGGGTTCTGGACTTATTATTTATCGGTAAAATATTAAAAATAAAAATGTGCAGTTCAGAGAGTCGGGATGCGAGAATTGTCCCTTTTTTAAGATGGACGAAGATCATGAGCGTGTCGTTGATTGCACAACTCCTAACTTTACCGGGTAGGCTAATCATCCTCCTTTCTCTTCCTTTTCTATTATCTCAACAACAATTCCTTCTTCCAATAATTATTTTTCTCTATTTTTGTAATTTCTTCTCTTCTCATCCTATTTCATGCCTTAACTTTTTCTAACATTATTGCAGGATAATTTCTGTTATGGATCCGAGTAGAAGCTGGGCTGCTCGCTGGTTGAGAATTGGTATGTTAAACAATAATCTCCGACTCTCTTTCTTCCTTTTTGTTTCTGCTTTCAGATACTTTCCGATCCCCAGTTTTTTCTTTTCTTTTCTTTTTTGACTTGTTTGTTGTGTTAGCTTATGTGAATTTTCGGAGCTGTTTCCAACCTTCCAAGGACATAATTCTGAATAGTTATAGGATTGAGGCCAAGTAGTATTCTTCCAGACTTGCGTAGATGTTATAAAGTTAGTTGCTTAGATGGTAGAAAGTTAAAACCATGCAAGGAGATTCGAGGGTGATTCTCTCTTTAGTCACAATCTGATTCACTAACTCATTTGAATAATTATCACAAGAAATCTTTTCTCTAGGCGTAAGTTGTCATGATGCTCCTTTCCTATGGTATTCACACGTTGATTCCAACACATATTGAGTGTGGGGTGAAGCTTTTTTTATTTAATGAAGGGCAATTCAGTTGGTGTGGTTTGAGAATTGTTAGGATGGTTAAGGCTCCTTATCAAACACCACTTGTGTCAAGGTGTAGCACTGATAAACTATTAGTTGAAGTGTCTTTAGTGGTGCAACAGGTTCTGCATATTCATACAAGTGAAGGATTTTGGGAATTTTGATATTCTGAACATTGTTCAGTTGATACTACTATAGTCCAATTCATTTCCTTTTCTGCTTTTAAAATTCTCCTAATTGATCTTCCCTCATCACCATGGACATTTTGGGGGCATTCCATTACTAGGATTAGATTGATCAGGTATCTAGATGTAGAAGCATGCCTATGCACGCAATTCATGTTCTTTCCAAGGGATGGTTTGACACGCAATATTGTCATTGATACTTTAGTACCTCAATATATTTCTCCTTCTTAGATTCTGTAGATTCTTTTTTTCTTTGTAAAGATTTTTGTCCATCTACTGTTCTAGATTTGAATATGTTATTAGAAAATTGGTTCTTTTTGCTTGATTCTTTTAAACCTGTTTCAGGAAGATTTGTACCTGGTTGTTATACACTTGCTGTTTCAGAGGCACTTCCAGAGGACTTACAGGTATAATTCATCATACCAAGTACATTATAGATGCTTTGTTTAAGCTTGATAAATATACACATCAATTTTGCATCTTAGTTAATCAACAGTAACTGTTTCCAGTTAAGATAAAGTACCATAAACTTCGTGCTACATTTGCATGCTAATGACGTGCTCAATTTATCCACCCACATTGGCTGTTTGTGGAAAATTTCTGTGTTGATACTATGTTAGTTATAAAAAGTGTTTTATGTCAGTGTGAAATATTACCACTCGCCACTCTTAGTTGCTGGAATGTGCAAAACTTCATTGAGACCTCTCACATTGTATACATGTTTGGGAGTTCATGTTGTATATATGTTTGGAGGTTGAAATTTGTAAAAGGGTTCACTGTATGCTCTATCATGGCTAAGCTTTGTGCCAATTTGAAAGCATGCTGCTTGCACCATTTAATCCTATATTTTACTAGTCATGCCATCTGGTGCATGTTTAATTGTATTTTCCCAGACAATGAGCAGCTGAACTTTCATTCTTTCCTCCTCATCTTCTTAGTTGAAAGTTGTATCTGGCAGTATTTTTGTTTCTCGTGCTACCTGAAGGTAAAAGCTGATGATGCATTCATTCCCCCAACTGGGATTATGAAAGAAAAAATAGACTTTTCACTATATCCATTGGATCGGTCATAGGATTTTTGTGAGTTATGCTGAGATATAGGTCAAAGATTCACCTTTAGTGCCGCCAATACTTTATAGCTGAAGAAGAGAATTTACCACAGAAACTTCTATCTTTGAATTCTTTTCCTCTTTTTAGCTGGAATGCTATGGATCTTCTTGCATAATGTGCACATCAAGACTGGAATGTAGCACCACTGTAAAATCGTTACCTGTGCTAGTGGGTGTATGCTGCACCCAATGATTTGTTTATATCTGATTTTTATATTCCGCTCCATCTGGACTAACCCTTATGCTGGCCTCCTTGCAGAATTTATGTGAAGATGAGCGTGTGCCCTACATTCCACCAAAACGTGTATAAAAAATGACCAACTGAAGTTAACCTGCTTATCACACTGTAATATCTCAGACAAAGAACTTTTTGTGTTAGTTCTTAGATCCATAAGACTTCTTGCACTAGTGTTACACTGCTTTCTTAGTTGCTAATAGTCTCATTGTTTTTTCACTGATGCTGCTGTTTGGGACCCTCTTTTCTTCTTCTTCCTTTTTTTTTCCCTGACAAAAAGCGCTCAGCAGTCAGCACTGCTGATGGAGTGATAGTTTGGTGTGAGGGAAAAATGGATTTCGAGAGATTTTGTTCAGAACTGGAAACGGAATCTTCTCTCCTGCTTTTGAAAAAAATTAATTTTTATTTTTTTTACTTTAAAATAATATTATTTTTTTTGTATTTTCAGATTAAAAGCTCAGTCAAAAATAAATTTTAAAAATTAATAAAAAATTATTTTAATATATTCTTAAACAAAAATTATTTTAAAAAATAACCAATATTATAATATAATAATACAATCTTTTTGTGGATCTTAAAAGAAGCTGCTACGAATTTCTAGAGAATAAGCATTATTGGGTTAATAGTCAGGCCCATGCGAGAGATTTATAGTGCGATTTGTCTTTGGGCTAGGTTTCTTTCAATAGAGAGATGGGTCGTGGCGTAGCCGGTTATCATAAAGTGTTAACACAAGAGGGAGCTTTACCAGTCACCAAAAAGACAAGTAACATATGAATGCCTAAGCCCATTCCAAGATGCTTAATATCTTCACCCAAATCAAAATCTACCACGTGGATGTTTGCTTTGCTTCATGTTTTCGAGGAGATAATAAAAAACACCAGGAAAGGTTACCAATTATAACTGTACTGTACATGAGCTGTCCAAAAATATTAGAAATCACTTGTTTTTGAATGACTGGTGTGGTTTACTCTAATCATTGTGCCATTGAATTTGTCTAGTAAATCTCTCCGACAATGATGTTGGTGATTTCTTTATTTATTTTTGTTCTCTCTCATCTCTCTTCATAAATTAAAAATAAAATAAAAGAAAAAACTTTCAAAACATGTTAAAATTCTCATAACGATATTATTAGTTTTGTTAGAAAAATTTTGATGAAATAAATCCAATAATATTTTTAACGATGATTAAAGTGAGCTATATAAGTCGTTTAAAAAAAAATAAATCTCGAAATATTTGAACGACTTGATAGATCCAATTTATTCACTGTTTGTGATATTTTTTGATGTCATTGAATTTATCTTATCAAAATCTTTTTAATGATATTAATGTTGTTATCATCGTAGTTTTGATGTGTTTTCAAGATTTCTTTCTTTATTTTCATGTATTTTTTCCTCTTTCTTCTTTTCTTATATCATTCTATTTTACTATCTAAGAATATTGTAGATAACAATTGTTACCCGTGAGTTAAGCATATTTAATAATCTCGAAGCTATATTATTTCACTACAAAAATTTTAGAGTCTGAAAATAATTCATGAATCGCTGATCCATCATCTTGCGTGTACTAGACTGCGGTGTAGGACTGTTCTGTAGGTTTTTTTTTTTTTTTTAAAATGAACCAAGAAAAAAGAAAATAAAAGAAAAATAATAGTCCACTAAATGAAGAGGAAGGAATAAAAGGGGGAATGTGGAATGTTCCGTTGCGTGGTAATGGTATATGCTGATATGCATGTCTTCATTGGATAAAAATAAAGAAGAAGAAAAATTAATTTAAATTAAATGTTCAATGATCTGACTGTAATAAAGTAATAACTGAAGTCTCTCGTGTTTCAGGTGGTTCAGTTGTGCTTCTTGTGCGTCAGCAGCACGAGTGCAAGCACAAGCAGCAACAAGCGTCATTTCATAACCACTAGAATAATAGAGATTAGAGAGAGACAGAGCAACCACCGTCTCGGATTTTAGATTTTTATAAGCAAATACTTACATGATAACATATAGAGAGGGACAGAGACAGGAGAAGAAACGGGCAGCAGCAGCAGCAGCTACCCCCAGCACTTGAATTGGGTAAACGAAACGGGCAGCACCAGCTACCCCCAGCACTTGAATTGGGTAAAATTACCGCCATTTCTTGTCCTTTCCTTCTTCTTCTGATTTCATATTCATAATTAATTAATTTCCTTCTTGTTCTCTCACAGTAAGTTGTTGAAGCTCAATCAATCAATCATCTCTTCTTCTTCTTCTTCTTCATCTTCAGTTGGATCTGCCGGTTTCAAACACCGAATGAATGGATGATAATTGATCTACTTGCATACATGGATAGATAGGTAGATAAATGTCTTTTTTTTTATGATAGAAATATACAAATATTAATTTGTTTTTGTGGCAGAAGTTAAAGTAAAAATCAAATGGCCAACATAGACATAGAAGGACTCCTAAAGGAGCACCTGGATGATGAAGAGGGGCGTGTCCCCAAGACTAAGATCGTTTGCACTCTGGGACCTGCTTCTCGATCCGTCCCCATGCTCGAGAAGCTTCTCAGAGCTGGCATGAACGTTGCTCGCTTCAATTTCTCCCATGGCACCCACGAGTACCACCAGGAGACCTTGAACAATCTCAGGATTGCTATGCAAAACACCAACATCCTCTCTGCTGTCATGCTCGATACCAAGGTCTCTACTCTTTTTTCCATCTCCCACTCTCCCCATTAATTACTCCTACTATTAACCTCAATTTTTATTTTTATTTTATTACTGCTAATCTTAATCACCGTAATTCTTCCATCCATCCATCCATCTACCACTCTCTGCCTGCCTTTCAAATCTGTATTATACGCTGTTGATGATGCATTTTTCCTTGTCAATTAGGCATCTACAATCACATCAGTTTCTCTCTTGATGAGATCGATATCCAAGTCCCTTTTTTTGGACAGATAATGAAGCATTTGCACCTGATTAAGCAGAGCACTTATTTGTCCTGTCTTTCTTCTTCTTTGTACTCGCAAACACATGTTTATGTACCTCCATAACCTTTTGTCTTAGGGACCTGAGATTCGTACCGGTTTCCTGAAAGATGGAAAACCTATTCAGCTGAAGGAAGGTCAGGAAATCACCATCACTACTGATTACAGCATCAAGGGTGACACAGACACGATCTCCATGAGCTACAAAAAACTGCCTGTGGATGTCAAGCCTGGGAATACCATATTGTGTGCAGATGGCACCATCACCCTCACTGTCTTATCTTGTGATCCCCAGGCTGGAACTGTCAGGTGCCGTTGTGAGAACACTGCAGTGCTTGGCGAGAGAAAAAATGTTAATCTTCCTGGCGTTGTTGTGGATCTTCCCACATTGACAGAGAAGGATGAGGAAGACATTTTGGAATGGGGTGTTCCCAACAACATTGATATGATTGCCCTTTCTTTTGTACGCAAGGGTTCCGACCTTGTTCATGTGCGCAAGGTTCTTGGGCCCCATGCCAAGCACATACAGTTAATGTCAAAGGTGGAATGCCCTCTTTTGTATTCTGTTTGAGTTCATAACAGAGCGCATGCATGTGCGGGAGGCATCATCGAGCTTATATTCCCACAACTGCATCTCAGCATCTCCATGTCCAGGATATTAGCTGATATAATCGTTTCTTTATCATGCTTCTTGTTTTTTTTTCTTATTTCAATCAAATAATAAATAATTTGATTCCTTTGGTTTTGTTAGGTTGAGAACCAGGAGGGAGTAATTAACTTCGATGAGATCTTGCGTGAGACTGACTCCTTCATGGTTGCTCGTGGTGATCTTGGAATGGAGATTCCAGTTGAGAAGATTTTCCTAGCACAAAAGATGATGATATACAAGTGCAATCTTGTTGGCAAGCCTGTTGTAACTGCTACTCAGATGCTCGAGTCTATGATCAAGTCTCCTAGGCCAACCCGTGCGGAAGCGACTGATGTTGCTAACGCTGTCCTCGATGGCACTGACTGTGTTATGCTCAGCGGAGAGAGTGCAGCCGGGGCCTATCCAGAGCTTGCAGTCAAGATAATGCGTCGAATTTGTATTGAAGCGGAATCCTCCCTTGACTATGGTGCCATCTTCAAGGATATGATAAGATCAATTCCACTTCCTATGAGCCCATTGGAGAGTCTCGCATCCTCGGCTGTACGTACTGCTAACAAGGCCAAAGCAAAGCTCATTGTGGTGTTGACACGTGGCGGAACCACAGCCAAATTGGTTGCCAAGTACCGGCCAGCTGTCCCAATCCTTTCCGTGGTTGTTCCCGTACTGACTACTGATTCATTTGACTGGGCATGTAGTGATGAGACCCCTGCAAGGCATAGTCTGATATATAGGGGCTTGATTCCCCTTTTGGCAGAAGGATCAGCCAAGGCCACAGATGCAGAATCTACAGAGGTGATTTTGGAAGCTGCTCTCAAGTCAGCAACAGCGAGGGGGTTGTGCAAGCCTGGTGATGCGGTTGTTGCACTTCATCGCATTGGAGCTGCCTCTGTTATTAAAATATGCATAGTGAAATGAGCAGGTGTGTGCAACAAAGTGCCTTAGACATGGCCAGACATAGTATCTCTTATGCTCATGCTTCGTGTGAACGGTTATTGGAGAATTGGATTATTTCCTTTTATCTTGCCTGAGTCATGTTAGGTGGTACTCTTATCTCCGTTTAGATTAGGTTGGTAGCATATATAAAATAAGAAGCAGAGCCCTTCAACTTTCTTATAAAGACTACCTCGTTGCATATTGTTGAGCAGTACATGCTCAAGATTATGATTTGGAGGAAGCGATAACACATCTTCCAGCAGAATTCGGAAATGACATCCCAAGTCCTTTGGTTACCGCGCCACACTAAATGACTTCACCACTAATAAAGACAGTTACACCACCGAGGTAAGGCTTTTTTAATTCGTTTACACAGCAATTATCATGTAATGTGCAAGAAGGAAAGGCAAAAGAATACCACTTAAGCTCATGCCCGGCATTTGGTATTGTTCTCCACGCTGGCTCTTCCTGCCAATTTTGGATCAAAGCAGAATCCTCCTTTGACTATTGAATTTTGTTGAAGACGTAAAACTAAAAAAAGGACGATGTGGCCCTTTGCAGAGTTAAATTGGAGTTGATTGAAGAAGTAGAAGGTAGTTTAAGTAGCTGCAAAACAAGTTCTTCTGGTTGGGTGGATGATCCTCCAACAATTAAGTTGATGCCCGAGGCCTTAGAAACTGATTAGGAAATAAAGTAGTGTTTGTTCTTCTAATAGGAGAATGGCAGGTCTGCATTCCTCGAGTTAGGTTCATGCCTGGACGAGGGGGGCATCCTAATTCTTGATCACCGTCTACCAGGCGAGCCTTTCTTGATCGGGTTTTTATTTGCTGATAGTGGCTTAGCATATAAAATAACAAGCAGCGCCGCGCCCCTTCATACACTTGTGACGACTAGCTCTTGCCAGAATAAAAAGGATAAAAATGGAAAAAAGAAAATGAATTACCATGTTGATTATTTCCAGGCATCGAGAGCCTCTAATGAACCAAAAGAAGAGAAGAAGAATGGCGTTCTATCACTTGTCCTCAGAGACACAGCTAATAAAAGATAAGCGCGGTCTAAGGATGCACAGCATAACCAGTTGGCAGAATGTTCTCCCTTGATCGATGATTTCTGACACATCGTGCATTCTCAACTGCGAAGCATTACCTGTTCTACGAACTTGCACTCGTTTTCCTCAGAATTATAAGCATAATGATCCCATCTTATAGCTTCTAGTAACTGCAAATGGCTTTTTCATGGGGAAAAAAATAAACAAAGAAAACCAACGATAATCAGCCCATTGTCTTATACCACAGTCAGAGAAAGAGATAGCTTCTCATTGATGGCGGAATTGCTCGAGTTCTCCCGCAAAAACAAACCATGACTAAGGTTCAGAATCATAATGATTCAGATTTCATCAATCAATACTCCATCCATATTTCAACCGCATAAAATTTTGTCTGCAACAACCTCCTGCACAATATCAAATGCACTTTTCAACGAAAACAAGGATTTTTTGTGCCATCAAAATTTGGTTTACATGATAATCAAGTAAAACCACTAATACATAGACAATCTTGGTTACAACTACTTAACTAATGCAAATCCCCTCTTATACTTCCCGGAATCTTACTTCTCTCTGCAACTAACTCTCTATGTCTGCTAATGCAAATCAAGGAGCATTCGATGTTCTCTCGTTGGAATCTTCTGAATCTGAACCATCAACCATCTTCTCAAGTGAATCCATATCACCAGCTTCAGAAAGAGTGTGCAAACGAAGTTTGTCAGCATCTTCACTGTTAAGAACGAAAAAAAGCTGTTAGTGTTCATTTGTTTTCACAATGAACAGACCATGGATAATGGAAATGCTCAAATACAACTCTTCCCATCATTTTCAACTTTCTACAAAATAATCAAATGGATAGTAAAAGTTCGTGAATGAAAAGCATACTCTGCAACCCCAAATATTTCCTTCACGACTAAGGAGCTGTCCCTTGAACAGAACTCTGGCAGCTGGTCCAAAAGCAAAACAAAAACACAACCAGTTCAATAAATTTAGTTAGCAGCCAAATAAAAACAATTCCATCTCTTAGTTTCAAGTACAATAAAGCTCTTGAGGCAACCGATAGAGTTCATTTCAACAGATCCATCTCTCTTATTGGGGGCTGGAATGAACTAATCAGTGCTGACAATCCAAGAGCCACAAGCAAATGAATGTCTTGAGGCAACTAAGGTAATATGAATTATGTTATTTCCATGATCTCATGAATCACTTCTAAAAGTTCGGCAGATTAGATGCAATAATTCAAAAAAGCAGTAAAGATGGAGAAGAAAAAAGGAACAGCTGTGTCCTTCTATAAGTAAGAAAAACAACACGATGAAATCTGAAATAAAAATATAAGCTAGCGAAAGCTATTAACAGCTAACTGTTCAACCGCTCACCTCAGACAAATAGAAGACCTTGCCAAAAAGGGCCTGCACTGCAAGTTTTCTCTTAAATCCCTTTTCAGAATACCCTGACATATTCATGACAACTGGGCCTGAAAGCACAGAAAACAAAATCAGAGCACTGAAAATTAGGTCTTTTTAACCTAACTATCATTTTCTTTGTTCCTTTTTAGGATAATTGGTAAAAACTACCTATATCTTTGGACACAACATGCACATTACAATCCCACCCCCATCCCCTACTCCAACAACCCCCTCACACTCAAATAAAAATTGAAAGAACCCAGAACCAATTGTGGAGAGTAAAGAAGTCGAAACATGAACAGCTCTTATTAACATTTCAGCATGCTTAACATGTTTTTACATCCTTATACTCAATCAAGCCTCAAGCGAGCAACTACCGAATGAACTCGAAGATCCTTACAAATGAAATCAAGAGCAGAACAGGGATCATAATTCGATGTTCGACCTAAAGAATTTCCAGGATGAATAAGTGATGCCATAAAGAACTACCTTTCTCCCGAACAATTCGTCTTGAGATATCATTCAAAATTTCAGCAACCTGGGAGTCATCCAACATCGAAGCTTGCCTGAGCTGGATTAAGTTGGCAACTAGTTCCGGATTAAATGGTTTCTCATTCAAAGCATAACGAATGTACTTGCGCACAATATCCACCATGGTAAAACCTGTCTGGATATGAATTAGCAATTGCCATCAAAACCAAAATGATAGTGGAGAAGATGCACCAAATTATTATGGTAGAGGATAAAGAATGAACCATCAGCAGACAGACCTCTAGCAAGAACAAAAATTCTATTGGAGAAAAAAAAAAACCCTTTAAATTGGACCAAGTTAATTCAAGATGAGACATTTCCATGGCTTTAAACAACGAAACTATATCACTTTCAAATGCAAATGCAATGAAAACCTGAGCTCATTACAAATGTAAAACCTTTTGCAGTTAAAGTATGATCCATGAAAAAAACTTTTAAGTTGTGGGTTATGTGAGTCACACCCTTTTTTCCATTCCTTCGAGAGCTGCATGTTGTTGGGATGCATCTGCTCCTACTTCTCCTCCTCCTCCTTTCTGAAACAATTCATCAATGGATTTGCACAGCATAGCATTTTTGTTGACCTGAAATGAAATAAGTATGGTCAAAATTGGAATAATCATAAGCACCTCATAAGTAGTAAAATAAGGAATTATTGCTAGGAAAATGCAAAAAAAAAAAAAAAGAAGAACAAAAAAGAAAAAAAAGGAAGCAACCAGTTTCTTGCGCTTGTATCTGGGAGACCCAAACTTCTTGACGGTCTTAACAAAGGCAATAACGAAAGTAATACCAGCATAAGCGAGAGGAAGAGCGAGAATCCAAGGCAAGGAGCTCTGGCCCACTCTGGGACCTGGAATTGCTTGGGTGACAGACCCTGTGAATTCTACCAGGTCCAAAGCTTTCTCTTGAATCCAAGGCAATTCCTCCTCCACCTCTATCGTCTCTTCTTCCTCCTCTTCCTTTTTACCATTCTTGTCCTTTTGGATTGCATTGGAACTGCTCTTCCCGTCAGCAGCAGCGGCCGCCACAACACCAACTACTCTTGCTCCGGCCCTTTGTGCGTGCAGAGATATAGAGTTTGGAAACGAAACGAGAGGAAAAGAAGGCGTGCGCCTAGAGATAGAAGGCAAGGGATGGGGTAGTTTGGGACTTCCTAGGCGTTGAGAACAGGAAGAGGAAGCAGTGGCAGTGGCAGTGGCAAGGAAAGCCATAACATAAGCGAAGGAAAGATGCAAGACTGAGTTGGGGGATGTAGGTGATTCCGGGCAGTGTGGGTTTCTGTTTGGTTTGTGGGTTTTAATAATCAGAGCAGACAGCAAAGGAAGGCGTAGGCCATGGGCCCAATGGCTCTCACGCGCTTCTGTCGCAATGGGCTGCACTGCTCGCTCTATTACTCACTTCCTTTGGGCTTTTTTATCTCGTTATATATATTTTTCACATCCTTTCTCTGTTCAGATAAAATTTATATTTCAGTAAGAAATAAAATGAAAATTGATAGAGATACAAGATCACTTATGTAATTTGCTTGAATTTAATTTAACAAGGTCTTTTCATTCCATTATCAACACTGAATTAGTGAATGTTTATCTAGATGGAGTTCATAATTTATATACTCCTTTGTTTATATAATATATTTGATGTCTGTCCAGCAGAAAAGAGAAATTTTCCTTTGAAAACTAGTGATGCAAACCTCTTGCTGAGCAACCTCTAGCAAAATAGATAATAACTTGAAAAATTAAAAATCAGGTTTGATAAAACCTTAATTCAAAGGCAACCTGTATTCAAAAATCAAATGTATTAAAAAAAAACTTGATCAAAAAATGACTATTTAAGAACTCTAAATATGTGAATGATGGCACAAAACTAGTTAATTTTTGATAAGTTGGTTTGTGATTTTTATCCTTGTAAAGAAATATTGTTTTACAATAAACAAATAAAAAAAAAACTCATATTTATTTTCCAACTTGCTGCTGAAATTTTTAGCTAAAAAACATAATACAATCTCTTATAACTAGCTGTAATAGACCCATTAATTTTGGATTGCAAGCTAAATGGGGCTAAATTAGTAACCAACAATCATAAATTTAATAATAAAATAAACCTCTAAATAATGTTTAATGACAAAATCCCAAATTTAAAAAAAATTTATTCAACATTAAATAAAAAAATAGGATAATAAAAACAAAGTATTTGTGCCAAATTCCTCAATGTAGCTCGAATATTTAATTTTCGTATATTCTTAGCAGATTTTCAGTCATGACTTCAAATACATTGTTTTCTATCGTCTGGATGAATTATTGAGCCTACCATATATAGTTAGGAATCTTGAAAAGTCTAGTTTTCAGCCCAACTTGAATCACAACAAAATTTCACATGTAACTTTAGATATGTCCCAAATAGTATACAAATGTTTAGTCTGGTAGAGTTGACAAGATTTTTTTAGTAACTTTAACCCTATGAAACAATATATTCTCAAACTCCATTTGGCATGAAAAATTATCAAAATCTAGTTTCATGTGTCTAGTATCTTCATGTAAAATATCAGCAGTTTAAAATATTTGATCTTACAAAATTAATTAACAAATATTTTAAGATAAAATTTAGATATTACAAGCTTGTACAAACATTGCAAGCAATTAAAATTTTGGTGTTGGGATGCAGCAATTCTCTTACACGTTTGCATTTACTTTATGAGCTGAATTTTTCTTTTTCTTTTTTGTTGCATCCTACTGATCATGTATGCATTGCATAAACTTAATCACATGATCAATTTCTTTTCAACTTATGATCAATTACTATAAATTAAACACATGAGATAAACATGAGTCGTCAGCCTGTGACGAGCTAGGGTGGCCGGGTTTATTATGATGCATGGTTAAATAAATAATATACCATGATATACAGTTTAATTACTTGAAGGGCATATATATATATATATATATATATAGCGGTTAGATAATCTGCATGCGGTGCTTTTGGACGTGGTCATTTATTTCCTGAATTAAGTGATCTTAATTATTTTGAATTCAGCTTGGTATAATTGATATTCTCAAATTAAAGCTTTGTGAGTTTTTTCCTAGGTAGCCCTAAAAATTTGCACCTCGAAGCATAATAACATTAACATGAATACCATACATCCATATATGTTGTTGTTTATTTATTCTGCACTGTTACTCTAAGTTTCCTTTATTAATAATTAAGGTGTTATTTGTTTTTTTAAATGTAAGAATATTTTTAAGAAGAAATAATTTTTTTATTTAAATTAATTTGTTGAGAGTGTTAATTTTTATATTATTTTAATAGGTTGATATTAAAAATAAATTTTAAAAAATAAAAAATATATTATTTTAATATATTTTTAAATAAAAAACACTTAAAAAAACAACTATTACCGTTATAATAATAAAGCCCCGTACATTGCTTGGGTTAAATTCAAAAAAGAAAGAAGAAGATTGTACAAATTTTTTAAACAACTCTAAAATAAAAATAGAAATCCATGGTGTTGGGTTGGTACACGACTAGGTACTTGCACTTCATTTGTTTTCTTTTATAATTTAATAATTTAATTTCAAGTATTTGATGAGTTATTAGTTTCATGAGGATTTATTTATTTTATTTATTACTATTGTTAATATTACATAAATAAATAAATGAGAGAGGGGTAAGTGGGGTCCATTAGAAGGGAGCGAATGGCATGGATAGGAGTTGAGATTTGAGACACACACTAGGTGAACAAGTGGCGATGAAGTGATAAGTGATAACAGAAGAATGTCTCTATTATTAATATTAACGAACCACGTCACCAAGGGGAGAGGAGAGGAGAGGAGAGGACACAGACTCACAGAGGAACATCAAAACTCCAAAGAAAAAGAAATCACTTGCTAGCTTCACATTCATTAATTAAAGAACCAGAAATGGCAGTGGCAATGACCATGGCCCTTCGCCGTCTCTCCTCTTCCTTTGACAAGCCCCTTCGCCCTGGTCTCTTCAAAGCCACCTCCCTCTATTATATGGTTCTCTTTCTGCCTCCTCCTCCTCCTCTTCTAATTTATGAATCTTTTCTAAAATTAATTAAGAACCGAACAGGCAACGAAACGGTCCACTTAATTTAGTTTAGTGTAGCTGATCAAAAGAAAATTGAAATGTTTGGTTCTGTTTTTTGCAGTCTTCTTTGCCAAACGAAGCTGTATATGAGAAGGAGAAACCTGGTGTCAGCGTAAGATTACCTCTTACGTATGATTATATATATCTTTTAATTATTATGAGTTAATTAAGCTGTTCATATTTAATTGCAACAGTGGCCAAAGCAGCTGAATGCACCCTTAGAGGCTGTTGATCCTCAGGTTGCTGATATTATTGAGCTCGAGAAAGCTAGGCAATGGAAGGTACCTCACTTGCTACATAAAACTAAACTCAATAATTAACATGTTAATTTTATTTTTATGAATCGATGTTTATTTTAGTCGTGATTATATATCTTGTAAAATAATTGTGTGAAAAGGGGCTTGAGCTTATACCCTCAGAGAACTTCACTTCGGTATCAGTGATGCAAGCTGTGGGTTCTGTCATGACCAACAAGTACAGTGAAGGATACCCTGGTGCAAGATACTATGGTGGAAACGAGTACGTCAATTCCTGATTATCCTATCTCTGATCTGCTCATGATCATCTCGATATTTTCGTTTTAATTTGCTCTTTACTTTCTTATCTTTCCAGGTATATTGACATGGCAGAATCCTTATGTCAGAAGCGTGCTCTGGAAGCATTTCGCCTGGATCCTGCTAAATGGGGAGGTACATACAACTGCTTTATGTACGATCATTGCGCGAAACTTAAAACTAGCTAATGCTTTCTGTTTTCTTTTCGTATATTTATTTTTACTAGTCCGTACGTTCTGGTTGAGCTGAGTTGATTTTTGCCGAATCAATACTTCGTCTTGTATGAAATTTTATCTACTTAATTTCACCTCCCTTTCCCCCTTTTTTCTCTCTTATGATCGAGCTTTTGTGAATGCATTCCCTTTTATGCTGGCTGCAGTGAACGTGCAATCTCTATCTGGATCTCCAGCTAATTTTCAAGTCTACACTGCATTGTTAAAGCCTCATGAAAGAATCATGGCACTTGATCTTCCTCATGGAGGCCATCTTTCTCATGGCTATCAGGTGCTTCGATGTTCTTTCTTTTCTTCCCTTTTCACTTTTCTTATCCAAAAGCATGTTCCCCTGTTATTATATTGTAAATTTCCTATTTAAGCTTGTATTTTCAGATTATTGAACCTTTTATAATTTAGATCCTCTAGCATCTTGACTGCGCTTTCCATAGATGGAAGCCAGCCCCAACTTAGCAGCAGAAATGCATTCTGCCAGTGCTATGCAATTAAACGGGAAATTTAATCACATTTTATTCCCATCTTTCTTCCAGATGGTTTGATTTAACTATGAAGAAAAGGAAAGAGAAAGAAAGAATTTTGTAATTTTCTCTTTCATTTCCAAGAATAATATTAAATGGGAGTTCAAGTGGTCATTCTTGTTGCTTGCTTTGCTGGGTTTAGATTTTGAGCTCTTCTTTAACAGATCATATAGTCTATATGTATCAATGCATACTCGGCATGATAGCTAACAAATACACGGCGATTGATTCCACTGAACTGAATTTATCAGGGCCACGTTTCTGGTTAATTAAAAGGACAACAATATCATTGTTTCTTTTCCTATTTTGCAGACAGACACCAAAAAAATATCTGCAGTGTCAATATTTTTTGAGACAATGCCATACAGATTGAATGAGAGCACTGGCTATATTGACTATGATCAGGTACCTTATTCTCTCTTTGTTATATACTGATTTTTTGTAGAAAATCATGGAAGACTAGAAGTTGTTGTTGAAAGTAAACAGCACATTGTTGTCCAACCTAATTCTAAACTGGATATATATCTTATTATAATTTCCCAGTAATGGTTATTTTTAGGGGGCTTCGAAGCATCGTTGTTTTCTCTACTCTACTCAACTCAATAATGTCATGACGTATGCTTGTTGATATAAGTTAGAAGTCAGAATGATAGGTACCATCTACCACTAGACATGATGAATCCATGATCATGTTCTTTTTTAATAGTTAAATATACTTTAGCTGTGAAGATTGTCTTTCAGCTTCACAAAAATCTATCCTGAAATTGAAATAATCAGGGTAGACTTTATTGATCTCTGTTTCCTGCTTCTAGATGGTGTCGTCGGATTAAAACTTTTCTCCGTTTCTGAACCCCACATGCATAGAAAATCTTGGAACCAGTCTTTGCAAACAGCTGTGATAAATATCAAATAAATATGAAGATTTCATGTGTATATAAAACAAGCAATGCAGAACTATTTTATGCATCACTAAGACCTTTTCCCCCCTACATATTTGATTGCATGTATTTTATCCATGCGTATATCTATCTAGGTGACACGGAATGAATGTCTGATGTGAAAATTATGATATTTCAGCTGGAGAAAAGTGCCACTCTTTTCAGACCAAAATTAATAGTAGCTGGTGCTAGTGCTTACGCACGACTATATGATTATGCACGCATTCGCAAGGTAACATCCTTTAGATTAATACCAATACAGTAAACAAATTTATGGATCAGAGTTTCTTCCTATGTAAGCTCATTTGGTGGTTTATAGGATTTAAGACTATGTTGATCTCTAACAGGTTTGCGACAAACAAAAAGCTACACTGTTGGCAGATATGGCACACATTAGTGGATTGGTTGCAGCTGATGTCATCCCGTCACCTTTTGAGTATGCAGATATAGTGACTACCACAACTCACAAGTCACTTCGCGGGCCACGTGGGGCAATGATTTTCTTCAGGAAGGGGTTAAAAGAGGTTAACAAACAAGGGAAAGAAGTGAGACACTAACTGAAAAATCACACTTCATGATTACATTTTCGTGTCTTTGAAGTGGAACTAAGATGTCTTTTGCCCTCTTCCTAAAGGTGTTTTATGACTACGAGGACAAAATCAATCAAGCTGTCTTTCCTGGGCTTCAAGGTGGTCCACACAACCACACAATTGCTGGTTTAGCAGTTGCTTTGAAACAGGTCAGTGTGCTTCTAAGATAGTTCCCATCAGTTCTAAATTCCTTCCTGGTGAAATAATAGTCACCCATTTCTCTTAGGTTCCGTTTTGGTGACCTGCACGTTGAGTTAAATTAAATCCCTCACTCACCCCAAAATCCTCCTGGAATGCTTTACATGTTAGAAACAGTTGCAGTGCCCAATCGACTGAATTCAGCACTCTTATATATCCCTATGTAGGCCATTAATTTTCTTGAAGCTTATAGGATATCAAGCATTCTTTAATATTGACAAGTATAAGGGAGGATGCACCTTGATGAGGTGATGAATTATGCTTGTAGCTGTTGGCCTCTGAGGTGCACAGTAAGCACTAGGCAGGTTTTCGAAGTTTTTGATACTGGTTGGTACAATACAACTAGGCAGATGTAAGAGGTAGTCTGGAGGAAAATGATTTTTCACTATGGCCCTTCCTAGTTTTTATAATGTTAAAACTAAGGTCTATGCCACCAAGAGCATATTTTCTGCGAAGGGAACCGTTGTGCAAATGCTTTAATTAGCCAGTATTGGCGGTGGCGTGAGACCAAGTCTCCTAGATTCTCCTCTAGATGAGCTAGGTGTTTTGCTTGATAAAGATTGTAGGTCTCTGTTACCCCACATTTGTGTCGTGTTAAGTTTGTTTTCTGGGTTTCTGGCCCCTTGTTTTACCAAAAATAACGAAGAAGAAATAGAGAGGGAGGGAGGGATAAAGAAAGCCAAGGTCTATGCTTACTGCGGCTCTTTTCTACTCCCTTGAAGCAATTGTCATTCAGGTAATTTATTAGTACCTTTTCATTTCTATTTAAAAGCTATTCTAATATATCCTTACTCTATACATGCAGGCTACAACTGTAGAGTACAAAGCGTATCAAGAGCAAGTTCTAAGTAATTGTGCAAAATTTGCCCAGGTATCAGATTATGAGACATGGCAAAAAGGCAGCATATAACAACTTTCTCTCACTCAAACAAATGGAAATTTTGAATTATTTAGCCTTTTTTCTCATCAGACTGTAGGTCTAACAGGTTAACTTCAGTATTTTAATTGCTTGGGACGTTACTGATTTTGCAGAGTTTAGTTGAGAAAGGCTACGAACTTGTTTCTGGAGGAACTGAGAACCATTTAGTTTTGGTGAATTTGAAGAACAAGGTATGAGGATGTTTAATCTATCTTGTTTGACCACTTGAAAGAAGTTCCTGGTGAATTAGCCCAAGTGGTAAAAAGTGTATTAAGACGAAACTACCTGCGCCAACAGGCCATTAGTCGTGGATTTATTTGAGTTTTAAACATGAAAAACGGTGCTTCCTTCTCTTTTCATCTCTTTTTTCCCGAAAATTTGTTTTGTGCAGGGTATAGATGGCTCCAGAGTTGAAAAGGTGCTTGAATCTGTTCACATTGCTGCAAACAAAAACACTGTTCCTGGAGATGTGTCTGCCATGGTTCCCGGTGGCATCAGGATGGGTAAGGGCCTTTACTTGACATGACAATGTGCTTTGATTTTATTTACAGCGACTTTTCTTGATAAACACAATTGCACTTCAGGAACGCCGGCTCTTACTTCTAGGGGATTCGTTGAAGAGGATTTTGCTAAGGTGGCAGATTTCTTTGATGCCGCTGTGAAGTTGGCAGTGAAGATCAAGGCTGAAACCAAAGGTTTGTACCTCTCCAGTATCTTTGTTGCATTCTCCCAAAGCTTCTTTACATCTCGTTACTGCTCTTGGTAATTCTTGGCCATCTAATTGATCGGTTCTGAATATCATACACAGTAAAAAACAATAAAATAAAATTGTTATTGGGTTTTGAATAAAGCTAGCCTTTTATTTTATATAATAACCCCATAAAAATTAGTTTATTATTTATAAAAAAAATTTAAAAAACCCTATAAATTAAAAAAAAATCAATTTGTTGTCTGAATAATATCTATATATTAATTCAGGGCAATTTTAGAAATTAACTCAATCAAGTTCTTATTTGATTTTTTTAAGTCTAAAAATATAACCATTGTATAAATTATATTATAATCCTTAATTTCTAAAATATATTTTAATCAAGTCATATTTAATTAAATCATCATAGTTTAATTTCTGACTAATAATTCTTAATGTATGTGACTCATTAGGTTCCTAATATATTGGTTCAAATATAAATTTTAATTTTAATTAAATAGAATTAAATAATTTAATTTATTATCAATTTAACAATTGATTAATTTATATTTGAAAGATTAGATGTATTGTCTAGTAATTATCATAATCCCCTAAATATTAAAAAACTCATTGATGGTTTGACTTAACTTTTTAGTGGCCGGTTTCTCAATATAATTATTATCCTTTCATCAATAATATTCTTATTTAACATTAAAGTATGAAATATATATGTCATGTTAAATCATGTATATTCTCTACATAATAGTTATTAATCGTTTGAATAAGATTTAAAACTTTTTTTAAATCTCATTCCATCTTACTCAAGAATTTCTTGGTTAATACTATTTGAGAATAGATATAACATTTTTTCTAATTCACCTAAAGTCATCAATCTTCTTTTTATCGCTCAAGTACCTTCATATAGTTCATGTTATACCCATTATCTATCCCTTCATTACCTCGATTGAGATAACATATAATAGGATCAAGGCATAACATGCTCTGATATAAGATAACTTGGTGATTTCAAGTCTAAAAATTACTTATACAATCGTCACATGAGCCTTTTCATAGATATATGTGATCTCTCTATATGAAATTCTTATGCGGGTTAGTTTAATGTATATATCTTATGACAAACATCCACATATTAGTTTTAAGTATTTTTTTATATCACAACTTATGAGAACAGTTGATTCATTTCATAAGGAAAAGAATATATAATATATATCAATCTTTACAGCTCTAATAAATTTTCAGTATTTAAGAGAGCATCGATTAGGAATATTTTAGGAACAATATTTTGATGTTATAAGAATCTCATAATTATAGCAGTTTTATAATTCTTTTTGCAAAGCATTTTTGTCACATAGACTTTATCATTACTTTTGATCAATGTTTTTAAACCCAGCTCGGTGGTCGACCCGACCCAAGGCCCAGGTCACGGGTTTTGACCTAGTCAACCACATTTTTTTTAAATCAAAACGACGTCGTTTTGGTAAAAAATAAAAAATAATCAACGGGTTGCAGCCGGGTTTTTGACCGAGTTTTGCCCGGTCAACCAGGTCATTGAGTCAACCCGTTAGGTCAACCGGGTTTTTAACTACCTCTATTTTTTCATAAACTCGGCCCGCCTGGCTGGGTGAATTTTAAAAGTATGATTTAGATTCATAAATCTAATATTATATAAATATTAAAAATAAATTAAATAAATATTAATAATAAATATATATCTATATAAATATAATAATATAATATAATATCACATATAACCAATCCAATTATCTACATGTTATATTAACAAACAGACACTGGCATCACTTGCCACTAATTTTTGTGAACCAGGGACGAAGTTGAAGGATTTCTTGGCTACGCAGTCTGCTCCTCACTTTCAATCTGAGATTTCAAAACTCCGTCGTGACGTGGAAGAGTACGCTAAGCAATTCCCAACAATTGGATTTGAAAAGGAAACCATGAAGTACAAGAATTGAGCAAGAAATTATCTCTACATAAGGTATATTATAACTTTAGTACAACTGGAGACAGGCTGAACTCTGGAGGGTAAAAAGCTGCTTTAATTTCTGTCTTTTTGGCTAGACAGTGCTCAAAGATTAAGTTTTAACTTTGAAATAAATTGAGTCGCCTGGACGAAAATTTAACATTCAGTGCATATGTAGGTTGTCTTTTTTACTGTCTTGTATTTGGTTATTCCATATGTTATCTTTACTTGTGTGCTTCTTCTTCAATTTTGTGGAGTAGGTAGGCAGATTTCAGAAGAGTTTTTCTACTCAATGGAGTTGGATGGAGATGGCATAACTCGTGGATCATGTATCAAGGATGCAGATGCGAATTTTAGTGCTTTTGTTACCTGTTAATCCAGCAAACCTTGATCTGTATCTTCATTAGATGTATATATGCACACACAGCTACCAGTGCTGAGGAAGCAATAAAGATATTTCGTCTTCGTATATTCAAACGACTTTATTGCCAATCCAGGGCACTTCTGCAGTGCAAAAGGATGGAGAACAGAAAACCTAGGATAAGGAACCGATGCCACAGGCTTTCGAGTTTCTACTGCCTGGTCCTTTTTTGTTCCCTTAGTTCAACTGTTCTAGAAAAACTTGGACTGAGCTCTAAATTTGGGAATATACAAGTAGGTAATCCAGCTCGACAACCAACGAACCCGGGCAATTGCACCCTCGCACAGGTTCCTCAAACTGTGAAGTGCGTTTCGCTGATGGAGAAGAAATGGTTGCTTATCTTTTTGCTGATTCTGATGATAGCAGCTTCCACTTTGACAAAGAAAGTATAATAAGGCAAAATCTCTCGTTTCCCAAACAGAATTATCATTTACAGAAGAAGATTACAAAACACTTGATGAAAGAATTAATGAATGAATACTTGACGATGGAATTGAACTCAAAAGATGGAATGCTGGCTTGCCAGAAATAAAGCTAAACAAGTATATTGCTAGAGGGGTGAAAAATCTAGTACCCCGAAGCATCACCCTGATGACAACGGTACCACCTCAAACCTCGCCGGAATGCAATTGTTAACTTGGGAGCCAGCACATGCTGAGACATCAAACTTTCTTTAAAGGAGCTTCCGACCTGGGATATCGTTGGATTTGGATCTTTTCATGTTCTTTTAGGAACATGATTCAAATCTAACCATTGATTTTGAGTTTAATAATCTGAATTATATGGGGAAAAAATAAAACAATAATGAGAAAATATTATTATTTTTATCATATAGTTATTCATTTTCTTCCAATTTAAATTTGATGATTTAGATTTAATGAACATGATATATATATATATAAACATGAAAAAATCTTAATCCGGATAGCGTTTGTTGTTTTTGTATATTTCCACGTAAAGTTCATATAGTGTATTTTGCACCAAGCTGCTCATACTAAGATATAATTTAGATAACATATATTAATTTGATGAATAAGTTCATGTTCAATCTTCAATATCAATTAATTATGTAAATACCATAAATGTGTAAACAGGTAACTTAACATGTGCGATTTGATGGTTTTGAAAGGCCACCCCCAGTACCCAGGACTGACATCACAGACTTATGGGCTTGACTCTCTCTTAATTTAGATCTGTAACCTCTGTTTCCATTTACCTTATAATCATCCATGTAATTGGCTAACAAGATATACGAGTAAGAAATGGAAAGTAATTTTCTCTCAATCCTAAATACAGGATGAAGGTTCATGTGTAATGTATATTGATGAAGAGTGTGTATGTGTTAATTTGCACAACAAATTAAAGTGATATTTCAGCAAATGCCATTTTCTAAACCATAGAGAAAAGAGGTTAACGTGATTACATGACAATTAAGGCATTCATTCAAGGAACAGTAAGAGCATCTTGCTCGTGTCGTGTGAGGTTGAGCATCGATGGATTTCATGATGAGCAGCCAACAATGTATAGTTCCATTAGTACATTCATAGTCATCAAAAATGGAATTTCAATGATCGATTTTTTTATTTGATAAAATAGTAACTCCTGCGAGTAAGAACTCAGGAGTCGGAAAAAGTGAGTTTTCAGTCTCCTAAAGCTTGGACTTCGGACTCTGAGATTCTCTAGACCATATGGGAGGAATAATTTTGTATTCCTGTGCTGGCTCCTCCTCTTTCTTCTCTTCAGCTTCTTCTAAAATGTCCTTAGAAAAAGCGTTGGGGTTAGCTTTGATGCAATTCTGCAAAGCCACAAATGGATGCACACAATCCGAGCCCTGTGCAGAAGGAAAAAAAAAACATCCTCAAAAGTTTCTGACACTTTATAGAACGTCTACAAATTCATTTCCATGTCACCGGCAATGTCCCAGGGATAGAATATTAACATGCACTTACTTGCAATGGCATATGAAATTGAATACGATGAACAAAAGGGAAAAGGAAAGAAAGTGGAAATAAATAAAATCCCATACCTGAATAGATAAAAAAAAGTTCACATACAATAGATATACCTTGCTTAAAAGGTTGCAATCAGTGGCAGTTCATTAAAATTACCTTTTCCTCTGAAGTACTTTTGAGAAAACACAAGAATGATTCTGAAAACTGAACTCCACATGGGCCGTTGCGTAAATCAGCTATACATGGGCATTCTAATGCTTTCTGAGCCTTAGCTTCAAGAGACTGAAAAATCCAAGTTGAACTCAGTTAGCTAGAATTAAATGACGAATCGAATTCCATGTATATCTGGCGCGGACTAACCTCATTCTCATCATTTCCATATGCTACAGCTTCTGTAAAAGCAAGAACCAGCAAATTGTGTTGCATCAATTTCAAATATTTATTTTCTCGGATGAAAGACGAAACTTTATTAAGAAGAAGAAGAACGAACGAACACAAAAATGAGTTCAATGTTCTAATATAACTAATTGGGATCTCTCACGTCTTAACCTTTAAATTTTAGTCCAGTGCATAGATAAAATGAAATTGGAGCTGAATATTACTTTATGTTTATATGGGAACTAGACACAGACATGATCTCAACTTAACTTGGGAAATTAAGGGCAGCTAAGCGGTGTAAAAGGGTGGTACAAAATCATAGAAAAGGAACCCCAATATTGCAGGCTTTCTACTGATCACTTCTTTTTTGGCATCATTGGTCCACTGCTCCTGCTTAGATACAAAGAAATCTGGGGCAATCAAAGTAGCTGACAGACACCTACATAATGACTGATGAATGCGGTAGCTGTTGTAGATAAAATAGGCCGCACCCTCCTTTGATAGTTTATATTAGAAGAGAATAAAAGATTCTGATAATAGATTTGGGATTCAGAAGCAGGGCACTAGCGAACTTGAGAATTTTCTACGCTGCTAGATATCTATTTCAACATCAAACTAGTATTCAATCACTAACCATTATTATAATGATAATCCATGGTCAGAAATCAGTTTGCTACAATGGAAGAGGGGAATAGTATAACAAAGATTCCAGTTGTAAGCAAGGTTGAATTCGATCAAATAATACGTAGTGAGCATTTCCACGAACACCGTATGGGTAAAGACCAATTTCACATAATAAAACAAATAAATATGGCGTAAGGTTTAGAGAAAGAGAGAGAAAGGAATAGGTAGGTAGGCAGGTAGCATACCAGCAAGAAGAGATTCCATCGAAGGAGATGAAGAAAAATGGGGTTCCATTTGATCTGCTGTATCGCTTGGTGCCACCTCGCTTTGAGCTTGACCCATCTTTAATTTTCCTTTGCCCTTTTCTTTTATTTTCTTGCTATAAATTATGAATGAATAACCGATATTATTATAATTATAAATTATAATGATGAAGAAGACGCCAGCAGCAGCAGCAGCTTCATGGAAAATTGGAGACGAGGAAAAAAGAGCCGCCAGATGGACAGACATGTTAATATTAATTGGGCCCTTCGTACTCGTTTTAGATTGGGCCTAGCTGCTAGTCGAATTTTATTTTATTTTATGTCCCAGCTCATTTTCTTCTTCTTCATAGCCTGGCCCAACCGGCCTGATTTATTTATTTTAAAGGAGTGATTTTGATATTTAATTAATGCAAAGTTTTGTTTTGTCTATCGCACGTATATACTTGGATGAAATTTTTTTTGAAAAAACTACCATTAAATTTTATTTAATTTTAAAATTTTTTTATTCGTATTTTTATCTAACTCGAATTTAAAATTAACTTATATGGAAATTTTCCTACATGACTCATACATGATCCAAACAACTTGGTGAGTTCCAAAAAACCTAAATGATTAGTAAAAAACATGGTATGATTTAAAAAAAAAATAAGTTGATGTATTTTTTATTTTAATATCAAGACAACGATATATTGAATCGACTCGAGTTTCGTAGCCTAACACGCTAAACCTACAAACCAAATCATATTTGGTTAACTTGAGGTTTTAAAACTTAACCCGTCAAACTCGTAATTGAGATCATGGACTTCATTAAATTTAACAATTTTTTTACTTGATAATATAATAACAAAATTAGACACCCTCAAAATGAATACTAACCAAATATTGAAATATTTTATTTGAAATTGTGATAACTTTATAAAAAACAAACTAAAATAACTATGAGTATAGATTCAAAATCAACAAAAATATCAAATGATGAAATTAAAAAATAAAAAGTTAAAAAGAATTCAATTGAATTAGGTATTTTTTAAATTTAATATCAATAAAATACTGAGATAATTATTTGAGATGACAATAGTCTCATATAAAGTAAAAAAAATAAAATTATAAAATCAATTAAAAAATAAAAAAAATATTAAAAGGTAAATTAATAAAAAGCTAAAAAATTGTAGAATATAATTTTTCTTAAAAAAAAATTATGAATAACTTTTTCTTAAAATAGCTGAGGTTACATAGTTGTTTAAGTGTAGTAGGTGTGTGTGTGTGTGTAAAGTTTTTAAGAGACCAATCTTAAAATCTAAAATTAGTTTTGTTTTGTGCAGGCTGGGAGAAAGAACAAAGACTCTCACCAAGTACAAATATTTTATACAGCGTTGAAAATATCTTAAAAATAAATTTATTTTATATTTATATTTATATTTTTTTCAATCAAATATATTTATATTCTTATTATATTTATCTCTTATGTCTTAAATAATAATCATACAATACCTTAAGTCTAGAGAAAGATCAACTTATTTGCAAGTTCATGATGAGATTTTTGCTGGTAGAAAGAGCTGTATTCATTTTTTTGTTTTTTTAAGAAAACAAAAGAAATATTTCCGGCAATGAAAAGAAATTGAATTAATTAAGAAAAAGCGTCCGCCATGTACTTTTACGGCATACGTATATTATACCGTACAACTATTACTTGTATTTTGTCAAAAATAAATAAATAAAATTAAAAAAGAAAAGAAAAGGAATATAAAAAATATCGCGCAAACCAAATCAAAACTGTATCTGTAGCAGACGAAGCAGATCTATGCTATTTGTATTCAAAGACCACCCCCTTTTAGGATAGTTTTTTTTTTTTCTTTTTGCATTTGCTGCTGCTGGGCTGGCTCTCTTCTTCTTCTGGTTTAGGGTTTATTATTGGTGGATTGATTGAATTATTAGAAGGAGAGAGAGAGAGAGGAGAAGGGTAAAATCAGCATCATCGTGATCACCAGAAGAGATGGATTTGGATAAATGGATAGCGAAGGTGAAAGAAGGACAGCACCTGTTGGAAGACGATCTTCAGCTTCTCTGCGAATACGTAATTTCTTCATACTCCTCCGCCTGTTACTCTCTATAATAATATATCTTTCCCTGGTTCTTTCTTTCTTCCTAATATGCTTATACATCGATGCTTTTAGTATCTAATGGAATTGAATTAGGGTTTATACCTTTCTTGATTGATTCGCTTTGTTCCAACCCAACTACTCCTGTTTTGTCTTCTAATGCTGTCAGCACCTCCATTTTCTATTTCATTTATTTTCAATGCCAACCCCTTCCTGCTATTGATACTACTCTTTGCTTTTTTATGGTTATTTAATCGAATTCAGTTTCCTTTTACTGGATATAACAATAGTTGGAAATTTAATATTACTATTTCTTTTTTTTATACTCAGGTAAAAGAGATCCTCATCGAGGAGTCCAATGTGCAGCCTGTTAACAGCCCTGTCACTGTCTGCGGTGATATTCATGGCCAGTTTCATGATCTTATGAAACTTTTTCAGACCGGGGGTCATGTACCTGAGACTAATTACATTTTTATGGTAATCAACTTATATACTTACTACACGATAAATCTTGCCCTTTTTCCTTTTTTCCAAAGCTCTTGCCCCATATCATTGCTTCTTTTACCTGTTTTTTTGTTATGTTTAATCTGAGTCCACTTCAACATTCCTGATGCTTTTGTAGGGCGATTTTGTTGATCGAGGTTATAATAGTCTTGAAGTGTTCACTATTCTTTTGCTTCTCAAAGCAAGGTACAGTTCTTTTCATGCCTTCATTCATTGTTCTTGCTATGTTGATATACCATTATGTGATTCTACCTGTATCTTCCCCCGCCAACTACTTTACCTAGCTTTGCAAGAAAAAGTATTGCTTCCATTAGATTGGACCAAATTCTCACAAGACCTTCAGAGGCTATATGGGAATTTGTCATCTTGGTTTTTGTTAACCTGGCAACTTGAAATCCTGTATAAGTTGTTACCTGGTCACTTCAGCAGCTCAAATTCTGAAGATCAGAAGCTGGTCAGGCTATGTCCAGCTGGTATAACATTCACATGCTAAGTTTTATAATGCATGCATCTTAGATTTCTTGCTTATGTTTTTGACGAGTCTAGTTAATTTTGCTGTTTTCTATATCTTTTGGTTGTGTTTGTAGATACCCAGCTAATATTACACTTTTGCGTGGAAATCATGAAAGCAGGCAACTAACTCAGGTATGGTTTAAGCTGGACCATAATCATTATTTATTGCGTAGCTTAACATAATCACCTTGATGATTTATAACATGTGCAAGAGTGATATGTTCTCTCCACTATTCTCTGTCAAAGCTGCTGGTTTCCCCTAGGAGAGTTAAGTTATGAATGGCTGTGCTCTTTTGGCTTGATGGATGCTCAATGGCTAAGAATTGTCCCTATAAGTGTAATTTAATACTGGAATAACCAAATGTTATTGGGGGAGAAGGAAAGTACATTCTTCCAGAACTACACTTCCATTCAAACTAGTCTATGGTAACAAGATGGTAATTTAGGCCTTAGGGTTCATTTAATTCTGTTAGTGCCCCCTTTAAACTAGTCAAGTATGATAATGGATTGCCCAAGACGGGAAAGTGGACTGTCAATTTGGGATAGAGGGATCGCCATGCTGCTGTTGGACATTGTAGAGCATGGTTGATTTGGAATTCCTTTTAGTTAATGGAAGCATTTAAAACTTTTCAGGTGCAGAACTATGATATGGTTTTTGTAAGTTGTTTGTTAAAGATGAATCTAGATTTTTCCTATATTAAGTGATGGTGATAAAAATTTTGTTAAATAATGTTCTTGGGCTGGTGATATATTGAAGCAATTAGATGTACTTTTCTCAAGCAAGAGCTAATCTGGAAATTTAGGATGTTGTTCAGGTTCCAAATATGTTTGTTAGGCTGCTAAGATGACTTTAGTTTCAAGGCAACCCGCTTAGGTTGGTTTATTTTGGTTAAATTATGAGGAAAACTGTAATTCATGCATATTTTGGTTGCTCACATTTTGCTCGTAGATGCTAATGTTTTGGTAAGTAATTCATCCAAACTTAGGTTCAAGGTTCTCATGTATATATTCATTCTTGTGTGCTGGTCTAATAGCTGGATCATTTCTTGGTGAGGTTTTTAATACTTAACAGATACAGGAACTGTGAGAACATGAGTCTGAAATGTTGTAGGTTATTTCCCCAGTCGTGGTTTCAAGTTTGCTTGGTTTTTAAGCCATGTCCTCAAGTATGGTCAAATCTGATAACAAGTTTGGGAAAACTCCAGTTCAGCTAGTTCTGGATGACATCATTAAAATAATAAAATCATTTTACAGTCGTGTGTGTGTGTGTGTGTGTGTGTGTGTGTGTGTGTGTAAAAATCAGATCTCCCCTGATCCAGCCCCGATCTTAAGTTTTAGAACTGCTACAATGAAAATAAATGTGTAAATTCTAGGGTTTCAATCCAAATGATCTCATTTTTTCAAGATGGATATCCTGCTTTCTTGAAAATTTCCCTTTGGATTATAAATCTATGTTGTAAGGTATAACTTTCTTTTTCTGCCAGGTATACGGTTTCTATGATGAGTGCCAGAGGAAGTATGGAAATGCCAATGCCTGGCGGTATTGTACCGATGTTTTTGATTATCTGACACTCTCAGCGATTATAGATGGCACTGTAAGTGCAACCCCCCTACTGCAGCCCATTTCTTGCTCTTTGAATACTGTAGCCTTTTCCTCTCTAAATCTCTGTTCATTTATGTAGATGGCTCTGTATTTGCATCTGCTTCAATACCTGTTACACTTGATGTTGTTTTTTATCCTCTAGGTGCTTTGCGTCCATGGTGGTCTTTCTCCTGACATCCGAACTATCGATCAGGTGTTTTTCTTTTCCCTGTATTTGTTTAGCTGAAGAATTGTGCATTTCAGCAATACACAATATGGAGAGAGAGAGTCTCCATTGGTCACACGACATGTTGGTCTATAAAGGTTCCTGCTGCTTTGTTCTCATGGGTAGTTCTGATACAAAATCTTGCATTTTCCCTATAATATGGCAGATAAGAGTAATTGAACGGAATTGTGAAATTCCACATGAAGGACCATTCTGTGATCTCATGTGGAGTGATCCTGAAGATATTGAGACATGGGCAGTTAGTCCCCGAGGAGCAGGTTGGCTTTTTGGGTCCAGGGTCACTTCTGAGGTAATGAACCTGACCTCTAATAGGAACATGTCCCATTCACTGGAAACAAATGTCATATTGATCTGACAGTTAGTTTTCTTTTTTTCATAGTTCAACTACATTAACAATCTTGATTTGGTTTGTCGAGCACACCAACTTGTACAAGAAGGTCTCAAGTACATGTTTCAAGATAAAGGCTTAGTCACTGTAAAGACTCTGAACCTCTTATATTCATGTTGTCAGACTTATCCAAGCAGTTTGGTAATTTTCCTGGTCTGTAAAATTTGCAGGTCTGGTCTGCACCAAATTACTGTTACCGCTGTGGAAATGTAGCTTCTATACTGAGCTTCAATGAGAATATGGTGAGTATCGGAGACTTGTATACTGCCTATGTTCTTATGTGGGATCAAGGAACGCATGCTAATAATACATGCTGTTGTAATTTTGTCGTATTGTTTGTCCTTGTTTATCTTTCATAGTTTGATTATATACTAAAAACACCACAATTTTATTGCAGAGTTTATAGAATTGTGCCTATCCTGAGTATTATGGCGTATTAGTTAGTGCCCTTGAAACTAATAATATCTTTATGGGAAACACTATGATTGTATAGACAAGTGAGAATAAAAGAGCTTAAGTGCTTTTACTTCCTTTCTATTCAATGATAAATGATATTTAATTGTGTTCTTTGTACCTTTTTAATTAAATGTGGTGATTTATGCACATGCTTAGAAAGGTCATTGCTCAGTTATGAAGTTGCTGTTCTGCACTGCTGCAACTTCATGTTTTCAAACCCAGTACCGTTTCAGAACCCTTGTTTTTCAGCTTACATTATTATGAATCTGAAACTACTGGATATGTCCTTGTACGTTTTTCAATGGGAAAATTCCTTAATCATCCCCATCTGTACCCTTAGTTTTCTGTTTGTGAAATTCATGTTGTTCATCCGTGTTCATTTTTTGTGTCATTTCATAGGAGAGGGAAGTGAAGTTTTTTACAGAAACGGAGGAGAACAACCATATGAGAGGACCCAGGACAGGCGTTCCATATTTCTTGTAAAATCGGAGGGAAACATCTGCTGCACTACAAGTAAAGTTGCCGAAGCACTGTTGCTGCTTATTGCGAAAGACATTTAACGTGGAGGAGTGGAGAATACGTCATTGCGTGCATGCTTGCAGATGGACCATTCATTGTGCTTGGGGTGGAGCTCTTCCATCCCATTCACTCAAGGCTTCATTTGGGATCTGTTGCCTGTGTATTAGAGTTTTCTAATTTATACTTGGGTTATTTGTTAGATAGCGTGTCTTTATTCCAAGATGTTCATTGTTGATGCCCGTGGAATCCCATTGTGTATCTGTCTGCCTTTTTACTACATTAATTTTTAGTAACTGTTTATTTTAATTCCCAAAGCTCCTTTCAACTATTTTGGATTTCTACGCGCTAACTGGATTCGAGATGAAGAGGCGATTTTTTTCAAAATTTACTAAATTGAGATTTCCATGGAAATTTATGAATTGTGAAGGGGGGAAAAAGCGATTATGATGTGCAGGTGATTAACCTTTGTTATTGTATCATCAAGCTTGGCCATCTGAGCTCGGCCGGGAGCAATTATTACAACACCTGTGAGCATGGGAAATGGAAAATTGCTACCAAGCTGCAGGAACCGTTCTAGGAAACGCTGAGAGAGTTCATTTTCAATTTCATGCCTAGAAGACTAGAAAACCAGAAGCTGCATACTCTCGAGCGATCGCTGGATGGTGGTCTATGTTTTTACTTGTGATCTCCGCATGAACTACATCCTGCATGCTGAATTCTTCTATTTGCCAAGTTAATTCTGTGGGCAAGCTGTTGTTCAACGCTTTCCATAAGCGATGATGCTCGATTATGGGATGCAGATCAAGTTTCTACATTCCCATGCAGTTCATGTTGAAGACAGTATCATTCCTGAGCTAGCTCCTTCACCCTGATTAGGACCTTGAGGAGATTTAAATGGGAATATTGCAAAACTCCAAAATGGATGAGTTTGAATGTCTTGCGAGCTGGATTAGATATATGAAATATGTTGTGAAGTAAGGAACTTAATCAGCAAAACATGTCAACATAGAAATGTGGACTGCGTATCTCAATATCCAGTGGTAAAAAGTCAAGAAAGCAAGTCACCAGCAAGTTTTCATCACAAAAGAAGAGGCAACAAGCTTCAAATTAAACCCTAAACTGCAAACTGGAATCATTTCAAGTTTTTATCGATCACCATAAAGGAGGGATTTAAAGGAAAGATGCGAGAGTGAGGCAATAAAGAAGCCAGGAACAACCAGAGAGAAATAATGGTTCAAAGAAAATTGAAATCAAAATACCAGTTCAGCTCATCATTCCCCTGTGCAAAACATCATGCACGGGCAGCGTTGACCAATGAAAGCTTATTGTAATGGCGTGTAGATAAAAAGCAGACACTGATGAGAAAATCGCTAAAACAAACGAGAAAAACGCTAAAACAAATTAGTTTCATTCGCATTCCAAAAAATGTAGGTAGGGATAGCACTTTTATTCCCTGCATCTCTGCCACACAAGCAATCAAACTAAAATGATGAAAGATGCATTTATAGTACTAGCCAATACAAATGCAGCAACTGCCAGCAAAATCTCAATTAACTTACCGATGCAAAGAATAAGTATTGTAACTGCAACCTTAATCATCAACCTCAGCCTTAATTTCTTTTTGTAGCTCCTCTTTGTACTCTTCAAATGTCCCCGGAAAAGCAGTCACAGTTCCATCTTCCACCACCCAAATTTCACTCTTCTCTTCATCCTCACAGACACGTGATATCAATCTAGAGTCGTGACTGACCAGGACTACCCCACCAGTGAATTCATCAAGCGCATCAGCCAAGGCATCAATACTTTGCATATCCAAGTGGTTTGTGGGTTCGTCCAAAAGTAGAATATGGGGCTTTGACATTGATATTGATGTGAAGACAACTCGGGCTTTCTGCCCACCTGATAATTTTGCAATAGGGGTAAGATGATTATGACTGGGAAGTCCAAATTTGCCAAGCTTCCCCCGAACAGCCTCCTGTTTGCTAAGCCCCTCTTGGTCTGGATGGAGACGAAGAAGGTATTGTACAGGTGTTTCATCCATTGTAAGAAGATCCACAAAGTGCTGCGAGTACCTTCCAATCCTCAACTTCTGACTCCGCCTCACTTCACCTTCGGTTGGTACCAAATCACCTGCAAGAAGATTTAGGAGAGTGGATTTGCCAGCTCCATTGGGTCCAACAATAGCAACACGGGTCCCCATGTCAATGCCCACATCAACATTTGACAACTTGAAATCCTCCCGATTTGGATAACTAAAGCTCACTTCAATGAGCTGCAAGAGTGGTGGTGTAAGCTCAGTAGGTTCAGGAAAGTGGAACTCAACGCTGTAATCTCTCCACTTCCTTGGAGCTTCGGGTGGGGCTTGATCCTCATCAACCTTAGCCTTGCCCTTATTCTTTCCTGCTTCCTTGGCTGCAGCAAACTTTGCTCGATCCTTGACCTTTTCCTGCTGAACCCGATTCCCACTCCTCTTGGCAGCTTTCATCTGCTTGTCATAAATCTCAAACTTCTTGTTTGTCTCCTTCCGCCTCTGCTCATACCCAACTTCAAAGTCATCAAAATTTCCACGATAGGAGTCAAGTTTCTGATCATGTAGATGAATGATGTCATTGCAAACTGTGTTGAGGAAATCTCGGTCATGTGAGACAACAACCAAAGTTTTCTTCCACCGGCACAGATACTCCTCCAACCAGAGAACAGCCCTCAAGTCAAGATGGTTGGTAGGCTCATCAAGCAATAAAAGAGTAGGCTGCACAAAAAGTGCCCTTGCCAGTGAAATTCTCATCCTCCAGCCACCACTAAAAGACCTAGTTGGACGGCCCTGCATATCCTTGGTGAAACCCAACCCAGCAAGAATCTTTGATGCCTGTGATTCAGCAGCATCTGATCCCATCAACTGCAATTTTTCATACAATTCAGCAAGCCTCTCTCCAGCATCATCTTCATCATAATCATCACCATTGTTTTCACCCTCAGCAGGGCCGTCAGATTTCTGCAGGGAGGCAACTTCTTCTCGGAGTTTGACAAGTTCTTCATTAGCTGAAACAACTGCTTGTAAAGCTGTTTTATCATCACCAATGACCTCCTGTTCAACCAAAAGCACATCAATATTCTTTGGCACGGGAATCTTTCTCCAAGCAAGGAGCTTCAATAGTGTAGACTTGCCCATTCCATTGGGCCCAACCAAACCATATCTCCGTCCATGTGCTATCTTCACAGATGCATTTTTAAGCAGTTCTTTCCCCCGAGCTGAGACAGAAAAATTCTCTATTGTTATATCTTTGACATTTGCATCACCTTCATCTTCCCCATCAAGGACAGAAGCCCGGCTTCCAATGACGACCGTGAAAGCATCATGGTCATCTTTAAGGGCCTCCTGCCTCGCATGCTCAATGGCATGGGCAGCAAGAACTTCCTTCTTTTCACGTTTTTTTAATTCTTTATCCGATATGGCTACATCAAGGGGCTTCAATTCAGACCTCCGCTGACTGGGTCTCTTGTTTGGATCATTCTGCTGTTGCTCTTCTTCCAAGCCATTCGGCTCTTCATCATCAGACGGAGGAAGATCAATTCCATCGGTGTAAGAAGGAGCTGACTTTGGCTTGGGCTTGCTAGACGTTACGGTTGACGAAGAACCTTTCTTAGGTTTGTCATGTTTCTGGTCCATGCTAGCCAACATAGCAGTGACTGATAGTTTTTCCTTCTTTGCATCTTTATTGCCAGCCTTAGCCTTTGAGGGTGCGCCACTAGCATCCTCCTTTTGCTTCTTTCCCATTGCAGCAGTTTGTTAGTCTGTTATGAAATAAATGTTTTAGTAATGGTATAGATAGACAGCTTGTTCAAAGAAGACAAATGCACTTAAGGGCATAACAATAACAATAATTAATTCTCAATTTTTTAATTACTTGTATCATACTAACACTACACAACAGAAGCATGATAAAGGGGTAACCGTCCTAATAGGATTAATATTATAACAGAACAAATCAAAAAAAATCAGATTATTATTATTATTATTATTATTACTACAACATATTAATTCACTAAACATAAACAAAAATCAGATTTGTTGATAATACTGACAAAATAGATCTATTCTAGTGATAAATCAACTTAAGAGAAAACAGTTAAAGGCAAAGACTTGAAGCGAGTAAATCTCGTGAAACAAGACAAGCAAAGATAGAATAATCGGCAACTACAACTCGAATAGATCTAGTGGGGGGGGGGATTTGTTTTCGAGTAGAATTGTGCATACCTGATTGATAACAGAGAATCTAATTAATTGATGAAGAAAGAAGTCTCAGAATAGCTATAGATAGCTTCTTCTCCCCTTGTCTTTCTCTGGAAGTAAAGAGGGACAGAGAATGGAGGTTTTCTGCTTCCAGGAGATATAAATGCAGTATAGAGCCGAAAAGAGAGAGAGAGACGGGAGTTTTGGATTTAAGACACGCCCAAACCCAAATCCAAATTCCAAAGCCACAAATAAACAACCTTAAATAAGAAGCCGGTCGCTCCCAATTGATTTTGTCGGCCTGTCTGTCTTTCAAACGCTTTCCTTGGGCTAGGCCTTTCCTTTTTATGGGTCTACGAGGACCGGCCCAAATAATTTTCTTGTTATTGGTTTCAGCCTGGCCCTTTCTTAAATCGTCTTATTTCTAAAACTGTTTTTTCTTTCTTTTTTACTTCAAAAAAACCAGTTCAAGCCTGTGATAAATCAATATATTAAATAACACATCAATAATAATAATAAAAAAGAAAAGAAAACTTACATTCATCAAAGAAATCCTCAAAACAAATATATATATATATATATATATATATATGTTAAAGCTGAGTGGTGAAACTAAAACAAATGTTGCTTTATGTCTTCAAGCTAGTTTTGTTTTACCACGACAACAAATTAAGTTTGTGTGGAGGATTTGTTGAACTGGAGGATGAGAATTTGGAGATGAAATCAGAAGACAATTATATATGGATAAAAGCAGAAGATGAATATTTTTTTTCAATTAATTCGAAGCTGTACTCTTCTTCTCACGTGAAGGTGAATTTAACTCCGAAATTACCTAATATATATAATTTTTCAAGGTAGGATTAATTCCCATGAAAGGAGAGGAGATTTAGAAAACACTAGAAAGATGAAAGGAATTAATGATCCGAGAAGGGATAGAAGCAGATAATCCTAATCCTGTTCGAGTTAAGTTAGAGTCTTTTTTTTTTTTTTTTTTTTTATTTACGTGGGGTGTCCGGGCCAGCTTACGCGCACAACGACTATTCCCCACGGCCCACTGGACATCCTGCAAGCCCAGGAGCAGGTAAGGCACCGCGGGGGTGACAGGCGTGCACGGAACAAGTCACACGGTTGACCACAGTTAGAGTTTTAAATGGGTGAATGAATGCCTTTCAATTTTATTTTATTTTTTATTTTTTTATTTTTTTTAAAAAAAGGCAAAGCCGATAAAAATATCCCTAATCAACCCCCCCAAACAATGCATTAATATTTTTCTTTTAAATTTAGAGGTGTGTGTGTGTGTGTGATGCGGTGCATCGATCCTATTGCATTTAGAGATGTGATCAGCATAAACAAATGGCTTCTGTTAGTTAGTTAGTTAGTTAGTTAGTTATAGCCTAGCTAGTAGCTACTGCATACGTACGTACCTCCCTCCAGAAAGACGAGACACTGCTTGATTTTTGATTGAGCAACGCAAACGGAGATTTCAGATAGAGAGCAGCAAGCAGTCGTCTGTTTTAAGTAGGACTGGAGGAATCAAAACAGATATCGCATCCATCTTAAAGTAAAAGAATTAGCCGCGAGAGAGAGAGAGGGAGAGAGAGCCAGCCCTCTCTGTAACTTTGGGTGTTGCCTTTGTCTCCTCCTCCTCTTTGTTTCTACGCAATGCTGTCTCTTCTTCCTTCCCGTCTCCATTAGATTTTGGAAAACGCTCTCTCTCCCTCTCTAGGTAATCTTTCTCTCTTTTTAATTGTATGTTCTTTGCTGTTTTCATCAATTTGTGGTCTTTCTTTGGATGCTTAATTTGCTCTCTGCCTTCAAGTTCTTTGCTCTCTTTTTTACAAATGCTGCTACTGCTTTAATGCCTCAATAACTTGCTAATCCAAATCATTACTGGCAACACCCTCAATGTTGTTGCAAATTAAAGATCCTCCCCCCCAAGATTTCCTTGCTCCTTTCTTTAACTTTCTTCGTCAATCTCAACGACTGTACGTGATTGCTGTCTTGGCTCATCCATATTTCTTTCTTTTTTAGTACATTTCTTTTGTTTGATATGCCTTTTTTAAGATGATACAATTCTCAATCTTCGGTTCATCTTTCTTCACAGATCACACGTGGTTTCTGGGAGAGTGGAAAGGCTTCTTGGAAAACTCATCTTTCTCTTTGGACGACATGGCTCAGCTTGTGGAGACAGTTGGCTCAAAAGGAGTCGTCAAAAGAACTGAATTTGTCAGAATCATAACAAGGGCATTGCACTCGCTTGGTTATGAGGAGATTGGAACCCTTTTGGAGAACCAATCAGGAATACCATTGCAATCACAAGAGATTAGCTCGTTCAAGAACCAAGTGTTGGCTGGAAACTGGGATCAAAGTGTGGAAACGTTGCATGCGATCAGTCTTCTGGACAAATCAACCCTGACTTCTCAGGCATCATTCTTGATATGGGAGCAGCAGTTCCTCGAATTTCTGAGGGACGATCATATTCTTGATTCCTTAAATACTCTAAGGAAAAAAATTGCGCCTCTTGATATAAATTCTAACCGTGTTCAAGAACTTGCTTCCTGTACCATCTCTCCTCCAGAGGATCTAAACATTGAGTCAAGGCCAGAGATTCTAGAGAAACTACATAACTTTCTTCCTCCGTCACTCATGATTCATCCAACAAGGTTAGAAAGTATTATTGAGGAGGCTATTAGTCTGCGACGATTAAGCTGCCTGTATCACAATATTTCAGATAGAAATGTCTCTTTGTACTCGGATCATAAGTGTGGAATGAGCCGGCTTCCTTGTCAAGCAAAGCAGGTTAGAACTTAGATGTCTTCAGGGCTGATGGTCCCCTTTTTTAATTCCTTTCTGTCCTATACATATCTGTTTTTTTGGGTACTATCTGATTGGCCTTCAAAGAAATTTAGATTTATGTAATTGTTTTTGTCAGAGAATTGAAACTTTAACGGTTTAAATTTTTAAATTGAGAAGATTTTTTAATATAATATCATAGTTTTATTGATCAAGTGGTTACAAATTCAAATTTCATCATCCAATTCTAATTAATAAAAAAAAATTAAACTTTTAGATTAAAATATTTTTTGATTTTTTATGATAAAAACCAAAGCTTATAATGTAAATTATTACACTAAGGCTGATGTTCTTAAACGAGTATTACTGTTAGTGTAATCTTGAACATCAGCCTTATGTAATCGTAAGTTGTTGTTGCTCTTTTCATAATCCAATGGCCTTGCATATCTTTCTCTCACCAAACATACAGATTCACAGTGTTCAAATCATCACTACATTTCAACATTAAAAGTTGTATGGTATATAAAATATTTCGCTGCTTTTGTAATCATTGTTACTGCGTCTCGTAGCATCGATCCCGCCTACCATGAATATGCTGCACATTTCTGTGAAATTGCTGTATGAATCCTTTATGTTTATGATAATTGGACAGATTCTGAGCATGCACGTTGATGAAGTCTGGTTTCTGCAATTTTCACATAACGGAAAGTATTTGGCATCATCGTCCAAGGATGAATCAGCAATCATATGGGAGGTAATATTAATGTTTCTTTAATCTTTTTATCCTTCTTCTCAACAATATTATGCTTTCCTTGATTTGCATAGCACATGGACATTTAGCGTAAGGTAAGTATGCCGTTGAAGATGATCTACATGGTCATCTCCCGCTACATGATCCATCATATATTCTTCTTCTTAATTCCTCATTCAGGTTACAGATGGCGGTGAAGTGTTATTTGGGCATATACTTGGTCATGAGAAACCAGTTTTGACTGTTTCATGGAGCCCTGATGATGACCAGTTACTTACTTGTGGCGAAGGAGAGGTTATCAAACGATGGGAAGCCAATTCGGGACGGTTGCTCCATGTTTATGAGAGAACTGATTTTGGTTTTATTTCCTGTGCATGGTGTCCTGTTGGGTTTATACTTGCTGGTACGACTGACCAGAGCATCATCCTGTTGGATTTGGAAGGAGCGGAGCTGGATTCTTGGAAAGACTATGCACTCAGGATGTCGGAAATGGCCATAACTAATGATGGAACTAGAATCTTAAGCATATACGAAGATAGCTCGATAGCAGTGATTGACAGGGAAAAGAAAAAAATTTTGAGACTGCTTCCGCAAGAGGGTGTGATTACTTCCTTCTCATTATCGAATGACAACAAAGTCCTTCTCGTTAATCTGCTAAACCGAGGAATCCATTTTTGGAGTCTTCTAGAAGGTTATGAGGGCCTCATCAGCAGATATGAAGGTCGGATAAGCACACGATTTATCATCAGATCTTGTCTTGGTGGATTAGAAGAAACATTTATAGCGAGTGGGAGTGAGGATTCTCGGGTACGTACTGTGATTTTCTGTAATAAATCTGAGTTAAAATATTTGAGGTTCTCTTCCATGAGAAACGATGCTACTGAAGATTAATAGAAAATTACTTGAAACACTGTTCTAATTATCTAAACTATACCTTTTGTTGTTTAGTTTGTTGTGGTGTTATCCATGAATTAACACAGGGCGAATACTACTTGGAATATACAACCTGTGATCATGTTTTGTCTCGATCATTTGTTAAGATAGCTTGGGATTGATGATTGATCCGTGTGATATTAATTGCAGGTGTTCATATGGCATAGAGGCCAAAGGATTCCAATCATGCAACTGCAATCAATTCATACAGGAACTGTGAACTGCGTGAGCTGGAACCCAACAAATATTCACATGCTGGCTTCTGCTAGTGATGATCATAAAATTGTTATATGGGGTCCTCCATCCTAGTCACGGAAGTTGAAGCTTCAGGGATATGAAAGGGATGGGTTTTAATCAAAGAAATTGAAGCAAACTCTCAACAGCTATAGCTAGCCAAGTAGCTAAAGTTCTTTTGAAGTAGATTACTGATCAGTGCTTAATTGTGTGTGTGTGTGAAGCCTGTCTCGGTCTCAGCGTATTTGCCTTGCTTTGCTTTGTAGTTTACCATGGATCAAGTAATAATAATGTTTAGCATTACTCTTGTGTCTGTAGTTACCATTCATCATCATTGACTAACACGCCATTGAAGTCCAATGTTTCCTGTGGCAAAGACGCTGCAATATCCATACGCACTTTCTTTTATCTGTTCTTCAGTACAAAGTTAACTTACCAGGCTCAGCTCACAGCTGCTTAAGGAGTACATATCCAATGGCCAATAGCTCAATGGTCACAACCGAAGACAATCTAATTTGTTCAAAAAGGTTCGTGACAATTGTTGGCCAATTCAAGATCTAATTATGCAAATAGGGCAACTCTAATGTCATCAGTATGGCTACTGCCAGGCATAAAGTGTAATGGAAAACCTGTAAAAGCTTGAAACTCTTAGACTATTACACTCCAAAGAAGCCTCCTACGAGTTGTCCGTATAAAATTAACAAATACTACCGCAATAACAACGCAGCGGCTCAGGGGGTATCCTAGTACTTTCACTGCACTCTCCTTTGGATTTTATCAGGACTTTGAGAAGCACAAGGCGCGCAAACTTTCTTCTTCTGGACAAATATACCCTGGAACGAAGCATTACAAGAATCCCACATTGGAAACAAACAAAGGATTAAAAGCGGTAATAAAGTGTGGAGGAAGAACATTAGGTAAGGCCTTACTGGAACAGGATCTGTTCTATAAGACCGTGTGATCATAGCGGTGAGTAACGGCTTGATGATTTTTGTGATTATCATTGGCCTGCGGAGACCGTGTCCAGCTATTGATTTGGCTGGAGAGGGTCATGCGGTTGTCTGGCAGAGTGGCTCCCTTTTTTAGTGGTCAACGGGTTTGTTTTCATCAAATGAAACAATTACAGTGATAGTAAATAGATACAAAAAAAAATGTTCATGATATCTAAAAGTGGAAAAATAATATTATTTAAATAAAAAGATAAAAATTAGTGAGTTACTTATGTGGTGGGTTAATTTTTTATTTTATATAATAATTTTAATATTCATACTATTAATTATAATAATATTTATAACACATTATTATATTAACACACATGAACACGTCCATACCCAACTTGGGGTTCGGCGTGGACGCGTCCAGGCTTAAAATATTATTACCACCCAAGAAAAATCATATAGTTGATTTGAAGAATAAAAATAAAACTTGTTGTTGATGTGCCATAAATATTATTATTTTTATTATAGTTGAAGGTATTAATATTAACACTATTATTTGTGTTATAAACATTACTATTTTTATTATAGTTCAAAGCATTAATATAAAAGGTTTAATTATTTCCGGTATAAATATTTTTATTTTTATTATAATTGAAAGTAATAATATTTATTTTTAGTGCAGTTCAAACTATTAATATCAAAATAAAATATTATTTGGGGTACAAAGACTATTATGTTTATTATCATTGAAAGTATTGATACTAAAAAATATTATTATTTTTTGCTCCAGCGCCATGTCGGGTTTGACCCTTAGCCTTGGGATTAGGGCAAGCCAGTCCCCACTACCACATGGGCACGCGGGTCTGACCCCGCAAAAGAGCAGGCAGCCCAAGCGCCAGGTGTCCTCACGTGAAGGCGTGAGCCTGGCTCCCGCCCAGGGCAAGGGAAGCCAGCCCAGCGCCACCTGGGCTTAGGGCTGCCCAGCGCAAGGGCAGTCAGCCCCAGCGTCACGTGGCGATCGAGTTTAACCCAGCACAAGGTCAGGTCAGCCCAAGCACCAGGTGTCCTTATGTGCAGGCGCGGGCCCGGCTGACACCTAGTGCAGCTCCACTAAAACTTGAAGTGATCATTTTCTCTCCAAGCATCATTTCAATCTGAATGCATCCCAGTGAAAAGATAACCCCTTCCCCGCTGCATTTGCAACTTGTAGTCCTTTTATTTACTCATGAATTCTTTCTGCAAGCAGCTAGTAAAGTAGAGGGCTTGCGTTAGTTGAGGGCTTCTATTATATTATAGACCATTTCCAATCATAACCTGTTTGATTTTTGATTGAGCTACGCAAGCATAGATTACAAATAGAGAGCAGCAAGCAGTCTGTTTTCAGGGGGACTGGAGGAATCAAAACAGATATTACATTCGTCCTATTCCTATCCATCTTCGTTTTATTCCTCTTTTACGGCTGCTACTGCTACTGGCCAGTATAATACTAGTATATTGTCCCGCGCTTCGTAGCGAGTTAATAATAATTTTTTTTAAATGTAAAAAAAATACTAAAAGTACAGAGAATATTTTAAACATCTTGGGTTTGACGGTCATGCCACACCCAAGTCTGGCATATGATAATTAAAATATTAAGACTTGTATTTTTTTATTATTTTTTATAAGAAAAAACATTTAAACTATATCCTAAAAAGAAATTCAAGTTCAATAATTATTTATAAACAACAAATCATTACAAAATCTAATTTAACATTTGAGATCTAAAAATTCAAATCATATATTCCTATTGAAATAATTATATATATATATATATATGAATTTGTTATTCCTTCAATAGAAATTCTATCTTCTCTTTTTTTTTCTCTCTCTTTTTTTATATATATTTTTTAATTAAACTCAGTGAAAAAAAACGGTTATTTAATGGGTGGTCCTTTGTGATTTTTCACTAACGCACAACAATATTTTATAATTTTTTTTAACAATATTGGACTACAAGTGTTTAGTTTCATCATACATATTTCCATCCACAATGCACACATAAAAGAAAAGTTTATTTTTGAAAACTTGAAATAAATCACGTAGAACTCAATATTTTTTTTCATTATTTCCTTTTTGAACATAACAAATTTATAAAATAAGTTGCACAAACAAAAAGGATTTTGCTTTTAAGTTCTACTGCATATGAATGAAAAATCCTGCTTGAATGAGTCAATGTTTGTTTTTGCAGTCCAATCGTGCTTCTAAAATTTTTTAGATTTTTTAATCCAAGCGCAGGCCAAGCAGACCCGCGCCTGGGTGTGGCAAGCATGTTAGACCCAAACATGGTTGTCAGATCCTAGTAGCTTGGGGCTGGCGTGGTTGTCAGACCCAAGGCACCTGAGCCTAGAATGGTTGTCATACCCAAGGCTCTTGGGTCTTGAATGATTGTCAGACCCATGATGTATGTGGGTTTAGTGTGGTTGCGGCAACCAAGCCTGACCTAACGCGCTAAAGTTGTAGAGAAGAATCAATGAATGAGAAGAAAACGAAAGCCAAATAAATGTCTCATGAAAAGATAAGAAATTAAAAGTGAAACTACTATTACAATCCATAATAAAAGTTCTCTTGATCTACAGTGATTTCCCTACACCATTTAACTTTTGTTATAATATAATTGGATTTGTTATCTTTTTTCTTGACACTATTCATTGTGTTTAACACATGCAAGATCACCGACAATTAATGCCTGTCAGCATTTTTCTGAGATCTAAGATATTGTTTACTTTTTCACTTGCACTGTTTATTACTGTTCAGTATAAACAAAATCACCGAAGGTTAATGTATGTCGGTATTTTCCCAATAGCTAATGTATTATTCACTTCTCACTTGCTTATTGTTTAGTATATATGAGATAACTGATGGTTAAGATATATCGATATTTTCTCGAGAGCCAAGGTATTCTTCACTTTTCACTTGCATTGTTTGTTACTGTTCTTTATAAACGGAATCATTTACGGACTAAATTTCAATTAGACTTTACAGACGAATACACTGATGAACAAATTAAAATATTAATTTTTAATTTTCTGACAGTAAAGACATCTATAATACTGGTGCATTTATGAAAATTTGTATTAAATAAAAAATTTCAATTAGACTTTACAGAAGGATACACCAACGAAAAAATCAAAATATTAATATTTAATTTACCGTCAATAAAGACATCGATGATACGTGGCGGGTTTCTGAATATTTTTTATTAAATTGAAAATTCCAACAAGACTTTACAGACAATACACCGACGGAAAAATTAAAATATTAATTTTTGATTGTCTGACAATAAAAATGTCAGTAATACTTGTCATGTTTCTGAAATTTTTTGATTAAATTATAGATTTCAACTAAACTTTACAGACATATACATAGACAGAAAAATTAAAAATATTAATATTTAATTTACCGTCAGAAAAAATTTCGGTATAAAAATCCTAAATTAAAAGACCAGAATCTTTAAAATCAAAACAGACAAGCACATCTTTTTCTTCCCTCTCTCTCCCCCTCCCTCCCATCAACCCATTCTCTTCTCTTTTTCTTCGCGCACATGTATGTTTTCTCTTTTTATTCTCTTATTATTTAATGATTTGTTTGAATTTTTTCTTTTTTTAGGCTCGAGAAAACTTTACATTAAGGTAATTTTTTTTCCTTTTTTTTCCTTTTTTTTAATATTTTTTCTGTTATTAATAATTGTATAAATATTATTGATAATTTTTTATTTTTAAATTTTTTTTATGTTATTAATAATTGTATAAATGTTAATGGAAATTTTGTAATTATTTTATAAATAATTGTATAAATGTTGATTGGAATTTTTTAATTTTTCTGCTGTTAATAATTATATAATTGTTATTGAAATTTGTTTTAATTTTTATATTCTTTAAAGATTGTATATAGATTGTTGAGATTGTTGAGATTTTTTAATTGTTTTTTTAATTTTTTGTTATTTAATGATTTTTGAGATTTTTGAATTTTTTTTTTAATATTTTAACCTTTTTTGTTCTTTAATGACTGTATATAGATTATTGAAATTTGTTTTTAGTTTTCTATTGTTGATATGGTTATCTGATTGAGTTGTTGGTGTTAACAGATAATTCTTGATTTCATGAAAAATAAAAATTATTTTAAAATAATAAAAAATAAATAAAAATAGTAGCTATCATAAATAAAAAAAAGTTAAGATATCTTAATATTTAACATTAATTTATTTCTTATTGTTTTTTCCTTTTGAAATAAGTAAAACAAGAGTGCACAAATACAACAAGTAAGATTACAACAAGTAAGATATATTTTTTTTTTATCATTAGTATTATTTTCAGTAAATAGAGAAAACGATATGTTTTACTTTTAGAAGTAGCTATATCCACGTGTTATTGAGATGCCCACGTTGCAGACTGCCATTGGTCAGATGACAAAGCAGAATATGCCATCAGCATCATTATTTCAACTTTAATAATCAACCACCGAAATTTTCTTTTAATTAATATACCAATCTCATGGAAAGTAAAAAAGAAAAAGAAAAAGAAAAAAAGAAGATGTTGATCCCCCAACTATCACTTGATTCTCAATTAGATCCCAAACAAAAACATTTCCAGGTGGATCCTTATATTTTAAGTTACCCAATTAACCCTCATATTAAATATTTTCCTTTAAAATCATAAAAAGCAAGGACTTATTGTCTTAATAAAAAGTAGTTTTTGTCATAGATTTCAATGATAGTAGTTAGCTACTAACTAGTGATTGGTTGGGTCTAATTGAGAATTATTTTTGTCTAGGGACCTAGTCGAGATTTATGTATAGTTGGGTGACAAATAAGTTCTTTGTAATTAAAAAGGAAAAAAGAAAGTTGAAAATGAGAGGATCTCTCTTTCTATCCAAATTGTTACTCACCCTCTCTCTCTCTCTCTACTGATAACGTTTTAAAATATTTTTTATTTAAAAATATTTTAAATATAATATATTTTTTTAAAAAATTATTTTTAATATAAATATATAAAAAAATATAAAAACTAAAAAATATTAATTCAAAACAAAAAAACATCAAATTTAAATAAAAAAACATTTTAAAACTTACTTTCAAATACCCTCTTACTGTATAGAAAGTAGGAAGAGAAAAGAGTATATTATATTATATTATATATATGCAGTAGTTTTCTCTTCATCCCTCTCTTTGTAGGCGAAAGAAGAGAAAAGTCTGATTTAACTCGCAGAGAGACGAAATACAGAAGCTATAGAAAATCGAAGGCTTCCGTTAATGGCAGTTACCTTTCCTTAAAACGGTACCGTACTCTGTCCTTTCCGCTCCATCCTTGTCTTCTTTCTTTATTATACTTAAATAAATAGATCTCTCTCTCTGTCCGAGATCGAAACGCAGTGCAGCGCCTGTGCTCGGAGTTTTAATTATGTTGCCGAAATTGTAAGTAGATCTTTTTGAAAAGTCCACTCACCAAATGCCGAAGACTTTTTTTTTTTTGGGTTCAGATCTTACCTAGAATTTTTAGTTTTGCATGTTAAAATGCTAAACCCATTCTTAACCTTAATCTTAATCTTAATCTCACTCACTCTCGTTGTTATTTTGTGCCCTAATCTAATCTAATCTATGATCATAGGAAAGGATTGGATTTGATCAGTGCTGTTTTCATTTCATGTTCTAATTCACAAAATTGCCGCATGCATCGCACTTTTGAGTGATTTCCCTATAAGCTTACTCTTATGCCTTTAGTTTTTTTTAGAGGATATAATGTGGAATGTGGAAACTGCACTGCGTGGTATCATTCGTAATTTTTTTCTCCAGGAAGTTGATTTGGTGTTGAAGGGCTGCCAGCTGGGAAGGAGCTTTTAGTTACCGAATTAATTAATTTAGAGGATTAAAAAGCTCAGGAGTCCTTTGATTTTACAAAGTCAAGTGCTGCTCAGGGGGTGATCATTTGAGCTTTTAGACCAACCTATCCTTCAAGATTCAGCGTCCTGGTTCAGGGGGCGACTTGCCCCAAGGCAGTGAGGACATCCATTTTCCTGTAGCTCGAAGGGTAAATTCATCTCATAAAATGATGATCGATGACGATGTTGAGACTGGTAATTTGGGGCCTTACCAAGAAAGGCCAAGGATTTTCCCCAACATGCGAAGCAAACCCTATAATCCATTGGTGAGAAGCCTAATGCTCAATCTCTTATTTGATGACAATTGTTATTGTTTTGTTGTGAGGGGATTATATAGCATAAATATGCGTGTCCACGTGAGCATTCATTAATATCTATTTGGGTGTGGCCTACTTTTTTCGAAGAGGATTTTTCAGTTATTTTGCGCTGTGATGATTTATGATTCTTTTAAATTTAAATCCTTAGTAGAGCAACATTGCTTTTCTTTACATGATTTTGATGCTTGTACTAAATTAACTGTTTTTTGTGCAGATTTTTCGAGTGTTTAAGCGGATAAATGTTCGTGTTCTATTTATACTTCTGCTATTGGGTTTTGGAGGGATCTTTTACATTGGAGCACGTACATCTCCAATCATTGTGTTTGTCTTCACAGTTTGTATCTTCAGCTTCATTTTATCTATATATCTTACCAAATGGGTACTCTCAAAGGATGAGGGACCTCCTGAAATGGTTCAGGTATATCGTCTCTCTTGAATTTAGCTAGAAATGTCAATTCCACTGTGTGCATATAGTCAGTGTATCTCGTTTTTATGTATTGGCTTCATGTCTTGATATCATTAACTTGTTTTCTAGATATCAGATGCAATACGTGATGGAGCAGAAGGCTTCTTTAGGACCCAGTATAGTACTATTTCTAAGATGGCGCTGTTACTGGCGCTGGTGATCCTCTGTATATATCTGTTCCGCAGTACAACACCTCAACAAGAATCTTCTGGCCTTGGAAGGTGATTACATATGTCAAAGTTTGTTGTGAGGTGTTAGTTCCATGTTTTTGTCACATGGTGACAAGTGACCAGTTTTTGTGGTTATATCCTTCTGGTCCAGGTCAACATCTGCATATATCACTGTCGCTGCATTCCTTTTGGGGGCTTTGTGTTCGGGTATTGCAGGTTATGTTGGGATGTGGGTATCGGTACGTGCAAATGTTAGAGTTTCTAGTGCTGCAAGACGGTCAGCTAGAGAGGCATTGCAGGTTGTTCCTTTTACAATCCATTGTCTTCTTGATTGATTGGTGATTTGTATCTTGACTGGAAAATATATTATGCAGATAGCTGTTCGTGCTGGTGGTTTCTCTGCATTGGTGGTGGTTGGCATGGCTGTGATTGGCATAGCCATCCTTTATGCTACATTTTATGTTTGGTTGGGTGTGGATTCCCCTGGTTCAATGAAAGTCACTGATTGTATGTAACAATACCTTCTTCCTAAGTAATTGCTATGACTTTAGCAAATGGAAGCAATTTCACCTTTTTAAATGTTTTTGTGAAAACTGAAGTTTGCTGTTGTCTCATACAACTAAGTTGGAAATGTTTCATGTTGTTCTCTCCCAGTGCCTCTTCTTCTTGTGGGATATGGATTTGGAGCTTCATTTGTCGCACTGTTTGCTCAGTTGGGTGGTGGAATATTCACAAAAGCTGCTGATGTTGGGGCTGATCTTGTTGGAAAAGTGGAGCAGGGAATACCTGAGGATGATCCTAGGAATCCTGCAGTGATTGCAGATTTGGTAAATACCCTTAAATTTTGTAGCTTTCTTATTTGAAGAAGTATGTGTTAGCTCTGCTGCTTGGTTTTGGCTTTCAGCTTAATGTATATAATTTGGGCAAAGCGTGCGTGAAAGCTCAAATTAATAATAAGTACCACATAAATATCTTCTTCTTGTTAATGATTTATGCGGTTTTTCCTTGACTACGTTCTGTTTTCTTGGGTCATGATGTATACTGTGTATCAGTCCAAACTTCTTCTGTAACTAATAAATTGTTGCATGAAAGGTTGGAGACAATGTGGGTGATTGTGCTGCTCGAGGTGCTGATCTTTTTGAAAGTATTGCAGCTGAAATAATCAGTGCCATGATACTTGGGGGAACCATGGCGCAACGTTGCAAAATTGAGGGCAAGTATCTTTACAAATGAAATTCTTACAGTTTCTTCACAAGCATGTCACTGGTTTTGTCCAGGAATGAAATTTACAGAAGTATGAAACTCATAATGTTTTCATTGGTGATATGGTTAAATGATTCTGAGGGTTATAGTCACATGCTCAGCTAACTGGGTTTTATATCTGCATTATACTTAAAGAGAGTGTATTTGCGTTATCAAAGCCTTTGTTGTGTGATGACATGCCTAATTTTGCGAGGCTTTACTTACTCTGGAATTCATTTATGCTTTTTGTTTAAGTCAAGCCATTACGGTTCTTTTGTAACTCACATTCATTTTTTGTGCAGATCCATCTGGCTTCATCTTGTTTCCTCTTGTTGTTCATTCATTTGACCTTGTCATATCTTCCGTTGGAATTCTTTCAATTAGGGGTACTCGTGATTCTAGTGCGAAGTCTCCCATGGAGGACCCAATGGCAATCCTTCAGAAAGGATACTCTATTACAATATTTCTGGCAGTTCTTACATTTGTTGCGGTAAAGATAAATCTTTAAAATTAGATGTGGCCGCGTTCTACTTAACTATTAATCTGCTTTTGATAGTATTTCATCAAGCACTGAAAGCCTGCACTTTCTGTTTTTGATCTCTGTGTGAGTTATGCGATATGATTTTGCTTGTGTTTCGTGCATTGCATATGCTACTTTGCAGTCTACCTATTGGATGCTTTATACAGAACAAGCACCTTCAGCATGGATTCACTTTGCATTGTGTGGATTGGTTGGAATCATCACAGCTTATTTTTTTGTCTGGATCACCAAGTACTATACTGACTACAAGCATGGGCCTGTACGCGCATTGGCTCTTGCTAGCTCCACCGGTCATGGGACTAACATAATTGCAGGAGTTAGTCTGGGCCTTGAAGCAACAGCTCTTCCTGTTCTTGTCATTAGTGTATCTATAATTTCAGCTTTTTGGCTGGGTAACACCTCAGGACTGGTGGATGAGGCTGGAAATCCAACTGGTGGGCTGTTTGGTACAGCTGTGGCCACAATGGGAATGCTCAGCACTGCTGCCTATGTGCTTACTATGGATATGTTTGGCCCTATTGCTGACAATGCTGGTGGAATTGTAGAAATGAGTCAGCAGGTAACTCTTGATCATTGTCTTCATTGAAAATTGTCAATCAAGCAATGACATTCTTCATTTGAATAATCATTGTATAAAAATACATGACATGCAGCCCGAAAGTGTTCGGGAGATTACTGATGTTCTCGATGCTGTTGGGAACACTACAAAAGCTACAACCAAAGGATTTGCCATTGGATCTGCAGCACTGGCATCCTTCCTTCTGTTTAGTGCTTATATGGACGAGGTTGCTACATTTGCTCGTGAACCTTTCACACAGGTAAACCTATTTGCACTTGCATTTTACCATGTTCTGTCTTCATGCTTCAACTCTGAATCTTAGCTTTGCACTTTCATTTGACTGTCAGGTTGATATTGCCATTCCAGAAGTTTTTGTTGGTGGGTTATTGGGTTCAATGCTTATTTTCTTATTCAGTGCATGGGCCTGCTCCGCAGTAGGCCGAACTGCTCAGGAGGTTGTTAAAGAAGTAAGACGGCAATTTATTGAGAGGCCAGGTATCATGGTGAGTATATGTTCCTGCACTAGTTTCTTCTATTATGCTTTGGTGCTGTTATGATGTTCTTTTTTAAAATGCTTGTGACAGGACTACAAGGAGAAACCAGATTATGGTCGCTGTGTTGCTATCGTTGCATCTGCATCTCTGAGAGAGATGATAAAACCTGGTGCCTTGGCTATTATATCTCCTATGGTTGTTGGTAGGCTAATTGCTTGCCATTTGATTTTGTTTCTTTCATTGATCTCTTCTGAGGATTTAGTGAAGTTTGCTTGACATTTGTATTGTTTGCAGGTGTTGTGTTTCGGATCCTGGGGTACTACACAGGACAACCTCTACTCGGGGCTAAAGTTGTTGCTGCCATGCTGATGTTTGCAACAGTTTCTGGTATTCTCATGGCTCTTTTCCTGAACACGGCAGGTGGTGCATGGGATAATGCAAAGAAGTACATCGAGACAGGTGCATATGGAGGCAAAGGGAGTGACTGTCATAAAGCAGCAGTTACTGGAGATACGTAAGTATTGCTATCATTGTCTGATCTTGTCTGAAAACTGGGAAACCTTCTCTTTCCCAAATTATTCAAGAGTCGGGAATAAGTAAAGCGATGGATAGAAATCACTGGTTGGGATTTGTATTTCTGAATCCAGTGAGTTAATTATAATTAAATTGTGGCATTTGTTTTGCATTTGCAGTGTGGGTGACCCATTCAAAGATACTGCTGGACCTTCAATCCATGTCCTCATAAAAATGTTGGCGACAATAACGCTTGTGATGGCACCAGTGTTTCTGTGAGAGTTGTTGGTACCTTTTGCGGTTTAATCAGGAGAATATACAAATGCAGCTAGCACCTAGCAGCAGCCATCACCATGGAGTGGTTAGATATTTTTTGCAAATACACTGATGATGTATATCAAGGTGTGCCCTCGTGATTAGCGACAATGGATTATTTTTCCTGTTTCTTAACCTTCTGAATAAGAGGTGAGATATGTTAGCAGAGAGTGCACGTTTTAAGCTCCAAGTAAATACGACAATTTGTTTTTTTCTTTTTGGTTTGATTCGGGTACTCACGTCAATATATACAGATGATCATTAACTGCTAATTAAGGATTTTTCACAAGTGTTCTTGGGAAGGGCGAATTGTTGCCCTGCAGCCTTCTTACCTGAGAGAGGGAGCCATTGTGGTTGTTGGTTGTTGATTGTTGATTGGATGACAGGTAGGGCTCAGTGCAGATGCGGTTCCCATTAAAGATTGGTTCTAGACTCTATTATTAATTTGTATTCAATGCTTGCAAATTGAAACACCAAGAGTATCAAAATCACACTTGGGGAGGGCCTTCGTCACGGGAATTACTGTTGAGTTCTTTGGTTGAAGACAAAACACGCAACGTTAATGGAGTTTGAGACAGATTATATGGCCTCTTACCTCCTTCAAGATCTGTTCTTAAAACAGGAGGAGACCTCTTCTTTTTCTCTATTACCAATGCAATCATGATAGTTTACTATATAATTATATCCTCAACTTTAAATTTATTCGGTCGTTTTTATTCTGTACGTGTTTTGGGGCTAAGTTGATCACTCATCCATCATGCATGCTGGTGGCTGGCACGATTCAAATCATAATAATACTGAATATGAAAATAAGAAATAACAAAGTTATCCTCTGCAAATAGAAAAACATGCTACTACTAAATAAGAAAATAGAAATATATAATAAAATTTCTAGGGTTAAAATATTTAATTTTTCAGAGAAGCTCGTCCTCCATCAAAATCAAAGGCCACCTACGTTTTTTTTTTTTTTTACTGTAAATAAAACACTCCTCAGTAAATCTGTTTTCACCCTCGTTTAATTTACTTCAGGGCCCCCAATTTTTACCAGCTAATCAATACAGCACGGGCCTTGGATCAGTTCAATCTAAGCTCTGATCCAATCACCTCTCCACAAAGCCCGAAACCCAATAATATATATTTATACATTCGATCTCCCCTCTGTCGGTCCTTTCCAAAAAATGAAAAGAACCACCATTCCTTATCCCTTGCCTTTCCAAAAAAAACACTCAATTTTAGGGTTTTATCACATCATCTAAGCAAGGATAAGAGGAAGACAAGGGAAGGGTTTTCTCCACTCTTCAAAATCCCAAACGAAAGATAAAGAACTCGATGAAAATGGAACAACCAGCAACACCAAATATTACCCCATCAAAAGACAACAACAGCATCAAAGGCACAAAGAAAAAGCCTCCAACTCCACAAGAGCTGATATCCCATTACCAATCTCAAGGCCTTGACTCTCAAGAAGCATCCATCAAGGTCATCGAAGATCTCCAAAATGTGCTTTTTAGGGTCATAGCTTCTAACAGCAGGGGCAAGAAGGACAAGCTGGCGGGTGAGGCTTCCAGAAAGATTGACGCGGTTAACACAAGAGTGGCTGTTGTTGATATGAAGTTGGACTTAAAGCCTGGCTATGCTGAGACTTTTGCTATTGGGGTTGCTTCTGCTTCTGCTTTTAGAGGTGTTGAGACTGTTTGGCCTCATGTTGTTGGGGGTATTGCTCAGATTTGGAATGCTGTTAGGACTGTCACTAAACCTCCCTCTTCTTCTTCTTGATCATTTCTACTCAGTACTAGTATTTATCAATTTTATTTATTGAATGAATGAATTTCTGTTGTATTGATAGTACAAGGCCTGTTTCTACTCTATTTCTGTGAGGGAAAAAGAATAGAATTTTGGTGCTGATTTTTTTTATATTTGAGCTTGCAGTTGTAGTCTTTTGTAATTTGTGATTTACGTTTTCTTTTTTCTTCGTTGGACTATTGTTTTTGCTACAAAGTTAAACAGGAAGGTTGCATGTTGGAATTTTGGTTTTATTGAGCCCTGCTTAAATTGTTTGTTTCTGATGGTAATTATGGATGCTGCTATATATGTGGCTGTGCAAGGTTCGTTTCTTGAATTTGTTTTGGGGTGAAGATCATTTTTTTAGTCTTTGTATATTCGAGCAGAGGAGGAGCAGTGATAAAATATGTCATGCTCGTTTTCTATGATTGCTTTCCGTTTTACAATGGACATATACCTGGTATGGGTAGTCATATAACCTGTTTCATTTGCTAATGGTATCTCTATATCTTGGGACCCAGAGTTTGCTGCTGGAAACCGCTGCCCCAGAATTCAGTGAAGCTCAATACAGGAGTAGCTGTCCTTAACAATGATTGGGTATTGGTTTGGTTGATATTGTATGAAATGAGGGGGAGGGGGAGTTCATTTTGCGAGTGTCTAAAACCTTTGAGCAATAAATATCCTGCAGAGGCAGCTGCGTATGGCGTGAGTTTGGCTGCAGAGAGTTTGGACGCAGAAGACATTCTCTCTAGTGGCCAATGTTTTGCTTGTTTCAGTTGTCCCCAAGATGTACTGATGAAGAAGTTGCCCATGCCTGAGTAAATTGGCAGCTAGTTTAATCCCTCTAACGTGATTCCTCTCTTAGCTTTTCATGTAATCCATGTGCAGTTTCAGCCCGCATATAATTTCCACCAGAGTTTTCATGATAGACAAAAGACAGGAACTTTACAAGGAATTTGAATTTTGCAACTACATTTTTCTAGGTTGGAAAATCCGAGGTCGTGTTTCTACTATTTTATTTTTGGACGTGTTCTCCAATAGCAATAGTCTTGCCGCCTGATAGAATCTTTAATTTAGAGCAAATCTCTAGAAGGGGCTTACTAGTTTCATCGTAATTTCCTTCAGTAGTTTCCCTTAATGGACCATTGCCCTGTGCGTAAGCTATAGAACAATTTTTTTTTTTTAACTACACAATTCAGCAAAAAGCTTTTCTCTATGGGCAAGTATGCAACAAAATCCAATGTTAGGAAGCTTGTCAATTGCACCTAAATTTGGCTTTCGAAATTTATATAACGGATGTATGCAAGAACCAGGAAATGACTAAGAAGCTTGTTTGCCGGGACCGAAAGGAAAACTCCTCTGTCGATTCTATCATTAATTTCCTCGAAACTACTTGCAAGACTTGACTTTGAGCAAACAACATGTGTGCCCCGAAGAATTCTTATTACATATGGGAGACTGTCTAGGGAGAAAACAGGTATGTGCTGATCCACTTCAATCTGTTCCTGCTGAATTTGACTCCTCAATTTACTTCTCTTGATCTATGCCCAATTTCCAGTTCTTATCAGCTTATGCTATATTAGTCTCGTACGCCGATATCTGATCCATGTTCTTGCAGCAAAACATTTCAATGGATCGAAACCTGTCTTCTGGGCCATCTGGAAGAACAGGGCAGGCAATAATGATCATGGATGAAAAGGATATCATGATCGAAATACTTCATCGACTACCCTTAAAGTCGTTGTTGATATCCAAATGCGTGTGCAGATTGTGGAACCATCTCATCTCAGATCCTATATTCATATCCAATTATTCGCGTAGAAACCCACAACATCATGTCTCTGGTTTCTTCTTACAAAAATTCTTGTTTCTTGAACAGTACTCGAAACTTGAGTTCATTACATGTGAAGGACAGGATGATGCTGCTCCTGAGCCATCTCTTTGTTTCATTGAAGATGATCAAGGTGTTTGTATACAACATTCCTGCAATGGCCTTCTTCTATGCAGCAGTTTTCGATGCCATGAAGATGATAGGAAGTACTACATCTGTAAACCCACCACTAAGCAATATCACCAACTGCCTAAACCTGGATGCAAGATTGTGTTTGGCATTAACATAGCATATGATCCTACCATATCACCCCATTACAAAATCATATGCGTATGTGACTCCAACGCGATTAAGATGTATGATTCAGCCATAGGATCATGGAGAGTCTCAGGAAATCATCAAGTTTTTTCCCATGTTTTGTTGTTCAATCGAGGTGTCTTTCTGAACCGTGCATTGCATTGGATTAGCAGAGGAGCCTTGGCACTTCGATTTGATATTGAACAAGAGCGTATGCTCACAATGCCAATGCCTCCAATCCCTGAGGGGCGGTCAGAAAGGAGATTGGGATATTTCGGTGAATCGGGAGGGCATCTATGTCTCATTGAGATATATGGTCCTATAACTACTTGCTTTGATGTGATGAGGATGGAGAGTGACTATTCAGGCTGGTCGGTGAGGTACCGTGTTGATCTTTCTAGAATAGCGTCTTCCTTTCCATCAATGGCGAGGAACAATGTGCAGGACATCCATCGTTACTTGTTCTCTATACTGCATCTAGCTGACAGATCACAAGTAGGAGAAGATGAATCATCCATGTGGCTGCATATTCCAGGCACATTCATCTCCTACAACCTTAAAGATGGAAAATGGAGCAAGCTTCAAAGTATTTTACATCAAATAAACAAGATTGAAGAAGGTATGGGATTATGGCATTCATGGGAGGGAGTCCATCCATATACCAATACTCTTTGTTACTTTTGATTTGTCTTTAATCACTTTCATAAACGACTACTAAATAAGTCTAATTACAAGCTAGCTAGCTAGTTTCATTACTTGATTTGATATGCTACACACGCACGCACGCACGCAGAGATTAATCAACTTTTGATTTGATCTTAGTAGTTAGACTGTTTTCATCCCATGTTGTTTCAGTTTCTGGAGTTTCTTGTCGCTATTATTCCATTTATGGCAAATAATGAACAGTAGAAGCTTTCTTTCACGTGTGATTGCTCTGTTGCTCTGTATATATATCATCAATCATCAATGTGCAGCAACAAAAGTGTGAAATCCACAGGTCTCCATTTTAGTGATCAATACGGCCGGCGGTAAGAACATGAAAGCCCCACAAATGCATCGAATTTGGCAGGTCTGCAACATCCACCACAAAAAAAAAGATACAATCATGATAAATAAATAAAAATCAATTTAAATTACGAAACAAACTTACAGCAGCTGGTGCGTTTTCCTAGCCCACCAGAAAACTGCATGTTTTCCTATTAATTAATTTACATCAATATTTAACAAAGCCATGTAGAGATATTATCAATTACTGATCAATACAGAGTAAAACTTGCATTAATATATAGCACTTCATGTGATTTAATTTATTAACTTAGACATTATATATTTTACTTTTAAGATACATGGGTAATTTTTGGATCGAGTTCAATCGAGCCTACTACATGATATTTTATACCATGTAGACACCTAATATATCTTATTATAACTAAGATATTTATATGAAATATATTAAAATTTAGATGTTTTTTAAGATATTTATTATAAAAAAATTAAAGAAATAAATAATTTTAACAATACGAACTCATAAATTAAAAATTCATGAACAATGTTAGAAGCATCTGGGCTTTAGCAGGATGACAGAGAGAAAAGGAGAGGATTTAATTGCTTACAAAGCAAACCCAATCTTTGATTTCTTGCAACGAAATGTAATTAAGAGGACTTGATTAGCCTTTCCCCATCAACTGTGAGATATTTCTTGTTTCTTGCACAAATAAGAAAATTGATTTCAAGAAACGAATAGTTGAAGAGAGAGACATTAGGTCTTGGAAACATCTAGAGATGCTTGAAATATCATTAGCAGCAAGAATTTTATGGGTTTTTGCATTTAGCATTTTTTTAGTTGGAGCTTTTATCGAACACCGTGTGTCGGTTGTCATTAAAGGATTCTCAAAACCAAACCCAAAGCAATATTGTCTAGCTCTGATATCATAACTAAAACCCTCTCTAGTCTTAGACATCCAGATCTATCTCCCATGTTGTTGCAGGTGTTTGTCAAAACAATGGTGTTCTTTGATAGACAGCAACGAGTTCTTGTAATTAATGGTTTGGTGTGTTTAAGAAACTATGATGATGGGGATGTTGCTGCACCCAATCAATCAACACAGATGATCATAAACTGTTGTTTGAAACATTGTATAGGCTAAGCCCTAGCTTTTAGAAGAGGTGTACGGAAATCAGGGTGACCAGACGAAGCAGGAAAGTCCTTGCGTGTATAGCATGGATCAAAAGTCAAAACCCACTTCAGAAATCAATTTCAGAAAAGGACCCAATCAATAAATATCAGTCCTTGCGTGTAGAGTCCTTGATTGATGGATTTATATTAAATGGAAAATATTGTTGAAATCATCTATATATAAAAGCGAATTAAGTGGAAAAAAGGTCATGTATGCTGCTTTCTATGAATAGTGGTCAGTACGTACCATATGACAAAATCATTATCTATGTATGTACATGCATGTTAGATATTATGAGGTATATTCAGGATTGTAATCTCTTTCCTTAAATATAATCAAGAGATATATGTATCCCATGAATTATTATTCATAAGAGTAATTTATTGACTATATATAGAATTTAATAACTTTCTTACTATATGTATTGTCGATCTTTCCACTTTATTTTGTGTGCTATTGTTTTTTTTTTTATTTTCCCTTAATTTTAGTGAAATAAAGTAGTTCTTAATTGTACTGTGATGTTTTTTTCTTACCGTGCTTTATTATTAATGTTTTCTTAGGATATTTAATTCCTCACATTAATTAATAATGTGCCCGATGCTACCAAGGTTTAATTCTTATATTGCCTAGCTCTCGCAACCTGTTTTTATAAATGAAAAACAGGTCTGTCCTTAATTAATTAGCTTTAATTAGTACTGGTCCAATGAGCATTTATATATGAAATTGCTTAAATTAATCTTTGGGAGGATAGAAAAGAAAAGAAAGAATTCTCTTATTTAATTGGAGCAGTGATTTAAGATTCTTGGGCATTTCTTTGGGTTCTACCTAACCATTCACCCACGATGTTATTAGTCAACAATACGTGAAAGACAAAATAAGGTGAAGAAGAAGACATGAGTCTTGTCTTCTTCATCAATGAGTTTGATATTATGGAGGGGGTGAATGAACGACCAGGCCCAAACATGTCGTCCTTAGCAGAAACTGGATTGCCAGTATTGGGCTGTATGAAAAGCCCATTATGATCAACCTACATGGGAGGCCCGTCCGTTATTTCTTATTTGGGGATAACACCTCCGTGTCCGGTCCAAGAAACAGACGGACTTGTGCACTTTGTATTGATTTGCCAGAGAGAGGATCAACATTTGCATGCCACAAAAACTCCAATCTGTATGTGCGCGTACGTGTCCTCTATCATATATAGAAAATTCTATAGAAAGGCGCGCGGTTGAGCAGTCGAAAATGGTGGAGATTCCGCCATAACCGACGAAGCTTTTAAAATAGGCGCGTGGTGGAACATACATTAATGCTTTTGGATTTTCAGATTCTTTCACCACATCGATCGTTCCTTTGAATCTATACAGCCTCTCTCTCTCTCTCTCTCTCTATATATATATATATATAACACCTGGTACCATACAAATCAACCAAACTTCAGAAGGTCATTAATTTGTTCCTTCTCTTGCAGGAGAAAAAAAAATTTCCAAACTGATCAATTCTTGGCTCAAATCAAGGAGCTAGCCAGTACCATGCATGTTTTCACAAATCAATGTCCAGTATCATGATTCTTTTCTTCTAACGTTTTTGCAACACTTTAATTATTATTATTAATTTGTTTTTGTTTTCAGAAACTTAATTAATTGTATTAATTATTCTTAATGCACATATATAATTTAATCATTCGTACGTGATGATCGATTGAATGTGTGTGTGTGTGTGTATTCTCAGCATGCATGCAAAATCTTCTTGCATTGAGTTTATAATCAATTATTAATCCACCATGGATATTGTATGCAAGAAATCTCAATCAACCACAAACCTTCGAAAGATGGTTCACATTGCCACCAGGCCAAAGAAAATTCTCCAACTATGGCTATGGTACTGGGCTCCTCAATATTACAGAGAGAACCCCAAGGAATCTTTGCTAGTCGGATCAAAATTCTCGACAGGCGGCAAACTGGTCGCCAAAGGGGCGAGTGCTCCTGAAAAGGTGCCAAGAGGTTTTCTAGCGGTGTACGTGGGGGCAGAGCAACGGAGGTTTGTGATTCCATTGAGCTGTTTGTCAACGCCAGAATTTGTGGGTTTGATGGATAAAGTTGCTGAGGAATTTGGTTATGACAGTCAAGGTACTGGGCTACATATTCCATGCGAAGAGGAAGACTTTGAGGAAATACTGCTAAGATGCTTGAGATTACAAAGGGACAAGGCTTCTTCCAAGAGCAGGATCAAGAGGAGCAACACATCGTCTTGAATCAAAGGTAAAATTTGCATGCGTGATCAATATATCTATATGTTCATGTAATTGGTCGACAGCAAATATCTCCGTGAAAACCAATGATATATGTTGTCTCTTGCACGAACATTTAATTGATTAATGTGCCGCTACGGGCGTCAGGCCGGTGGAAGTGGCAAGAGCCCAAAGACAAACATGGAACAGCCAAATTCACGATCGCATGGCCTGATTAGATGAGGCAACTTTGGAAAATCCCTTATTTACGTATTGCAACTCTCTAGCTAGCTAGCTAGCTACTTGTTGCTGGCTACCATAATTATCCAATCACCGCCTCTGTTATCTATCGAAGTGTAAACTACTTCTGTTATTAGAATATATATAGTAAATCTCAGCTTCTTAGTATCTCATATGTTTGGATAGGCATTTAGTTGATTAAGTTTTCAATTCCTCAAGAACAGAACTCAATTGAGTGACCCAATTAATCTCTAGCTATTTATGAGTTGGTTATATATATTCTATAACGAATATATATATATATATATAATCTTTTCTGATTAATGAACGTGAAAGAAACATTATATTCTCCTCCTGTAACATCATTCTATCATGGGTATCAGAGCATTATTCTACTGATCTCTTATTGATTCTTTCTTCTTTTTTCTTGTCTTCTTCCCGATTCCCTCTTGGCTATATATAAACATCGATATGAACACCCAATCCAACTCGAAACTCCTCACGCCATTGAGGTCCTCTCCTCCTCATCACCATCAATATCTTTGCTCAAGCACCTCTCAAACTCATCTCTACCAACTACATCTCATGGAAACTCTCATAATTGGATATGATCTTTTAGGATATATTGATGGATCCACACCTTGTCTACCAAAAACTATAACTGTCAACAACATTACCACGACAAATCCTTCTACAAATTTTGGATTCGTCAGGATCAACTAATTCGTAATGCCTTGATTGGCTCTCTCTGGTCTCCTACCATTATATCCTTCATCGCACGAGCATGAACTTCTCACTCAAGAAGTATGGACAATTCTTGCCAATAGGCATGCCAAACCTTCTTGTGGGCGCATCAAACAAGTTAAAAATCAATTAAAGAATCTGTCGAAAGGCACTATATATGACCACAACTGAGTATCTTCATTATGTCAAAGTCCGTGCTGATGAACCGGCTCTACTAGGTGCACTAATGGATGACGAAGATCTCACAGACAAGATATTGGATGGACTGGGAAATGACTGCAAAGAACTTGTTCGAGCGGTTCAAGCTCGTGACACATCCATTTCCTTTGATGAGCTTCACGAGAAGCTACTCTCTTTCGAAGCATCTACTTCAGCACCCATAAATGTAGAAGCATGCAGCACATCTTCCAATTACTACAAATCCAACACAAAGAACCAATCCTACTTGGCGTCAACTCTTACTGGCATCCCTCTTATTCCTCTCCGGCTGGTGGAATAAATTGGCGTTTCCCAAATACCAACAATGGAAGTCCTCCCCAGCTTCCCAATCCAAGACCTCAATATCACAACAACCACACTCCTCCACGACCATTTTAAGGGTTCTATTAAATTTGTGGCATTCAGGGATACACATCCAAGAAATGTCCTTCTTTCAGGTGATTCAAGTTCCATCATCCACCTTGGGATCTTCACCATCTAATAATTCGACAACCTCTTGGCAACCCCAAGCCAATATTGTTGCTGTCAATAACGCCTCACAGATCTAACCTTGGCATCTGCACCATCTAATAATTCTCATCATGTCACGGCAGACTTGAACAATTATATATCTCTTCATTCACCCTACAAAGGATTTGATGATGTTATGATGATTAGAGATGGTACAACTCTCTCCATCACACACACGGCCGATTCTACCACCTTTTCCTCTCTAAACTCCAAATTTACCCTTAATAATGTTCCTTGTGTCCCCAACATGACAAAAAATTTAATTTCCATTTCTAAGTTTTGCACTACTTACAATGCATCGGTTGAACTCTTACCCTCTTCTTTTTCTTTTTTATAATTAGACATAGTTCTACATTAGGATTTAGTCCAACGGGTTGATGTGTTTGCTGAACTTGACTATATCAGCAAAAAGATTAATTTTTTTCTAAAAAAAAATAATGTTTTTTTTTTATA